>Ga0209167_10000057_pt1 | contig 140234 bp, 126 predicted proteins | sample Coa_R1_9_FD_187154 | JGI IMG/M metagenome (GOLD analysis project Ga0209167, IMG submission 187154) | Surface soil microbial communities from Centralia Pennsylvania, which are recovering from an underground coalmine fire - Coalmine... | ecosystem: Environmental > Terrestrial > Soil >... | reverse complement strand
CACTGGAGCGCTCGCGATTCCGCGCTCGGCCGCGCTCAGCGCCGCGCTGGAACTCGCTTGGAGCCGCGGCGCAGTGATCACGCCGCAAGCGGTGTGGAGCGACGATCCGGCGGCCGATCTGGTGCAGATCGCGACGGGCGCCGGCATTGGATGGGTTCTGCTCGGACCTCATCGCGCAGTCTTCGGCGCGGATTTTCGCGGCGGCATCGTCCGCACCGTGCTCGATCAGGCGCGCGCGCTGCCGCTCAGTGTCGTGGTCGCGATGCACAGTGACGACGCGCCGCTCGAGCGCCTCTTCGCGGTAGTCGATTCCGGCTACGACGGGCGCGCCGCGCTGGAATTGGCCACGCGACTCGCCCAGCGCACAGAGTGCAGTCTCCACGTGATCCGGATCGCGCACGGGACTGAGCCCGCCGAGTTGGAACTTGCCGCGATGCTCGCCGAGGCGGCGCGCGTCGCCGGTCGCCGCCTGCATACCGAGGCGCTCGCCAACCCCTCGACGTCGCTGATCGCCGCGCGCACGGCAGGCGGCCTGGTAATCGTCGCGGCCGCGGTGGCCGAGCAACTGGGACTCGCGCGGCGCGGCTTTATCGACGGCCGTCCGATGTTGCTGGTGCAGGGCTCGCGCTTCGCTTCTGCTGCCGCCGTCGCCCTACCCGTAAGCACCCGCACGGTAATCTCATAAACCGCGCGCCGATTGCGCAGACCAGCCGCTCGTGGTGGAAGCTTTTGACGCGGTAATCCTCGGGGCCGGGGCGGCCGGCCTGATGTGCGCGCTGACCGCCGGCGCGCGCGGCAAACGTGTACTGCTGCTTGAGCATTTGCAGGAGGCGGGGGCAAAAATTCTCATCTCGGGGGGCGGGCGCTGCAATTTTACCAACCTTGAAGTCGCGCCCGGGCGCTTTCTCTCGGCCAACCCGCACTTCTGTAAGTCCGCGCTCAGCCAGTACACCGAGCGCGACTTTATCGCGATGGTCGAGCGGCATCGGATCCCGTATCACGAGAAACGGCTGGGCCAGCTCTTCTGCGACGGCTCGGCGCGCGCGATCGTCGCGATGCTGCTGGCGGAGTGTGCCGCCTCGCAGGTTGATCTGCGGCTCGGTCAGCAACTCCGTGAAGTCAGCCGCGTGGAGCACTTCTCCATCGCGACCGACCGCGCGACCTTCATGGCGCCGGCGTTGGTGATCGCCACCGGCGGCCTCTCGATCCCAAAGATGGGCGCGACCAGTTTCGCCTATGACCTTGGGCGGCGCTTCGGCCTCAGGCTCGTCGAGCCGCGGCCGGGCTTGGTCCCGCTGACGATGGGCGGCGCGACGCTCGGGCTTTGCCGCGCACTGGCCGGAGTTGCCGCGGCGGTGGAAGTAACCTGCGGCCGTGAGCGTTTTTGCGAAAATCTCCTGTTTACCCATCGCGGGCTTTCGGGCCCAGCGATCCTGCAAATCTCGTCGCACTGGCATTCGGGTGAGAGTATCGCGATCGGCTTTTTGCCGGGTCTCGAGGCCGTGGACTTTCTCTATCAGCGCAAGCGCGCGCGGCCCCGTGCCGAACTGAAGACGATCTTGTCCGAGGTCCTGCCGAACCGCCTGGCGGAGGCGTTTGCTGCGGAATATCCCGCCGGGCCAATCGCTAATCTCCCAGACCGTACGCTCGCGCTGGCGGCGGCGCGATTGCAGCGCTGGGAGGTACTTCCGGCGGGTTCGGAGGGCTGGAGCAAGGCCGAAGTCACGGTTGGCGGAATCGATACCGCCGGGTTATCGTCGCGCACGATGGCCGCGCGCGACGTGCCGGGTCTCTATGTGATTGGCGAAGCGGTCGATGTGACGGGCTGGCTGGGCGGCTATAATTTTCAATGGGCCTGGTCGAGCGGCTGGTGCGCCGGCCAGGCAATTTGAGCCTGCCCGCAGTTGCGTCGAATGCCGCGCGCCGCCTCCACTCCTCCGCTAATCGCGATGCTGACTGACTTCGGCTACCGGGACCATTACGCCGGCGTGATGCGCGGGGTGATCAGCACGATCGCACCGCAGACGCGGGTCATCGACCTCACGCACGGCATCCCAGCAGGTCAAATCGCGATGGGGGCGATCGCGTTGGCGCAGAGCTGGCAGTTTTTTCCGCCGCGAACGATTTTTCTCGCCGTGGTCGATCCCGGGGTCGGAACGCAGCGGCGCGCGCTCGCAATCGAATCACGCAGTGGCGCGCGCTTCGTCGGTCCCGATAATGGGCTGCTCTGGATGGCCGCCGCGGCCGCCGGGATAAAAGCGATTGTCGAGCTGGATACGGCGCGCTATCGGCTGCCCGCGACCAGCGCGACCTTTCACGGCCGTGATATTTTCGCGCCGGCCGCGGCTTGGCTGTCGCACGGGGTCAAGCTCGGCGCGCTCGGCCCGGCGCGCCGGCAGATGGTTGAGCTCGACGCTGTTGCCGGGGTCAGCGAAACATCGCGGCGGCTCACGGGCGCGGTGGTTTATGTCGATGGCTTCGGCAACCTCGTGACGAATCTCACCCGCGCGGCAGTCGAGCGATTTGCTCGCAACCAGCGACAGGATAGGCTGTGGGTCAGAATTGGGCGGTATCCGCGGCTCGCAATTTATCGCGCCTACGGGGAGGTCCCGATTGGCGTGCCGCTGGCATTATTCGGCAGCTTCGGGACGCTTGAGATAGCCGTCCGCGACGGCAACGCGGCGGCGCATTTTGCGCGCTCGACAAACGCACCCGTAACCGTCGCCCCGGGAAAGTCGTAGAGATCTGGCAAACCGATGGAAGATTCATCCGCAGCCACGCAACCTTCGCCGATCGTCACTGAGCTGCCGCGTTTCGACAGCGCGGCGGTGATCGGCCGTTCCCTCGAGCCGCCTTCCGCAACCAAATTCCGCATCCCGATGATTAACTGGGCGCTCTTCCTGATCACGCTGCTGACGACCACGATGGCCGGCGCCAGTCAGACGGAGACGCCGTTTTCGCTCCTGCATCCGCTCGCCACCTTCAGCGCGCTAAGCGGCGGACTGACCTTCTCCATCCCGCTGATGGCGATTCTGCTCGCGCACGAGATGGGCCATTACCTGACCTCCCGCCGTTATCATGTGGATACCAGCCTGCCCTACTTTATCCCCGCCCCGGTGCCGTCGCTGTTCTTCATCGGCACCTTCGGCGCCTTCATCCGGATGCGATCGGTGCCGCGCACGCGCCGCGCGATGTTTGACATCGGCGCGGCCGGCCCGTGGGCGGGCTTTGTCGTATCAATGATCGCAATCGTTATCGGTCTGCGCTGGTCGCAGGTGGCACCGCTCGACACTTCGCAGGGGGGACTCGACCTCGGCAATTCGATCATCTTCTGGTCGGTCGCCAGGGTCGTGCTCGGCATCGATCCGAATTCGGTCAACGTCAATCTCCATCCGACCGCCTTCGCCGGCTGGGTGGGAATCCTGGTGACGACGCTCAATCTGCTGCCGATCGGCCAACTCGACGGCGGCCATGTGATTTACGCGCTCTTCGGCCCGCGAGCACATCGAATTATCTCGCGACTGGTCTGGGTGGGGTGCCTGCTGATGGCAGTCATCCCCTACTTTCTTCATCTGAACTTCTGGCCGGGATGGCTGCTGTGGTTCGTGCTGGTGCTGGTTCTCGGGCTGGGGCACCCGACGACCCTGGACATCGATACGCGACTCCAGGGCGGACGCCGTCTGGCGGCGTGGGCGTCGGTGCTGTTGTTCGTGGTGACCTTCAGTCCGGTGCCGTTTTCGATTACGGCCCCTAGTGCGGCAGCGCCGACGCCGGACAGCGACGCTCCCAGCTACAGCGTGATGTATCATCTACCTGAACGAACCCCGCAAATCCGTCCGCTCGCGGCGCGCAAAACCATGCTCTATCTGGGTCCTTGTCGAGGTGCGTGCCTCAGAGCTTTCCTGTAGGATAGCTGGGCGGCCGAAAACTCGCGGGCCACTATATGTCGCAGAATTAAGAACCGGAGAAGCAAGCACCAATGTCAGTAGAAATGCATCAGGATCACCAAGAGAATCAGGCGGCCGGCGCGATGCCGGGCGTGAACCTCACTCCGAAGGCGCTGGAAGCGGTCAGGCAGATGTCGTCGAAAGAAAATCTCGGCGCGGGACAGGGACTGCGCATCGCGGTGGTGGGCGGCGGCTGCTCCGGCTTCCAGTATTCGTTGAACTTCGACGCGAAGAAGGACGGCGACATCGTGACCGAGCTCGAGGGCGTCACGGTGCTGGTGGATGAGATTTCGCTGCCCTATATCGCGGGCACGACGCTGGACTACGTCGAGGGGCTGCACAACGCCGGCTTCCGCTTCGATAATCCGCGCGCGACCCGGACCTGCGGCTGCGGTTCATCTTTTAGTGCGTAATATCTAAAGTAACAGATTAACTTGTGCCTTCCGGCGCTCTTCGCCAGAAGGCTTCCCCGCGCAGGCTCATCCACCATGGCGGAAATGCAGGACCTCGCCGGTAAAGGGATAATTGTGACTGGCGCGACCCGCGGGATCGGCCGCGCGATCGCGCTCGAATCCGCGCGGCGCGGCGCCAACGTCGCCTTCAACTACCTCAAGAGCGAGCAGCAGGCTACGGAACTGCATCGCGAGATCAGCCAGCTCGGTGTCAAGGCGATGGCCTTCAAGTCTGACGTTAGCGACTTGAAAAGCGCGCGCGAGATGGTCAACGCAGTCAAGAAGGAATTCGGCGCAATCGACGGGCTGGTCAACAATGCCGGGCTCACGCGCGACAAGCTGCTGGTCATGATGACGGAGGAAGATTGGGCCGAGGTTATCCGGGTGAATCTGACCGGCGCCTTCAACTTCGCGCGCGCCGCAGCTTTCATGATGATGAAGGCGAAATGCGGCGTGGTCCTGAATATCACCTCGATCAGCGGACTGGTCGGGATGGCCGGGCAGGTGAATTATTCCGCCGCGAAAGCTGGCCTGATCGGCATGACCAAGGCGATGGCGAAGGAACTCGGCCGGATGAATGTGCGGGTGAACGCGCTCGCGCTGGGCTTTATCGAAACGGACATGACGGCGGCGTTGCCGGATGCGAATCGCAAGGCCGCGCTTGAGATGGTGCCGCTGGGGCGCTTCGGCACGGTCGCGGATGTCGCGCCGGTCGTGGCTTTCATGCTCTCGGACGCCGCGGCCTATATCAGCGGCGCGGTAATTCAAGTGGACGGCGGCCTTGCGATGTGAATAACGCTCTTGCTGCATCTTGAATTTTGATTGCACTTGATTGAGACAGTTCCGATAATCACGACAGGTGCGAGCTGTGCCAAGCGAAACGATTTTTTACGAAACTGAAGCGCCGCAAGCTTCTCGCGAATTGGCTGAACTCCGGACCTCGCGCGATTACGTGCCGCCTTTTGAAGTGGTGCGGCGCCGCGTGATCGACGACTTCTTCGAGGGCCGCATGACGATCGACGCCACCGTGGTGATCCGCGTCGGCAGCGTCGAGCAGACCGAGGCCGCGCGCGGCGTCGGTGTGGTCAACGCTTTCGACCTCGCCCTGCGCAAGGCCCTCTTCAAATATTTTCCCTATCTCGAAAGTGTCCGCGTGACCGAGACCTATGCGCACGCCAGCGGCGATTCGACCGAGGCCGAAGTCATGTCGGTCAAGAAATTTTCCGATGGCAAGCTGCACTGGACGACCCTGGCGAAGTCCACCAACCTGGTCGAGGCCGGCTGGAAGTCGCTGGTTGACGGCTACGAATGGCGGATCGTCCAGGAGGAGCGCAAGATGCGCCGCCAAATGGGGAATCCGCGCCTGTCGCAGCGCTAGCTACCGAGAAACCGCTTCGACGAAATGGTACTCCGCCTAGCCGCGACCGACCAGCGGCATCTTGGTCGCCATCACGGTCATGAACTGGACGTTAGCGTCGAGCGGCAGGGTCGCCATATAGAGCACCGCGCGGGCGACGTGGATCGCGTCGAAAACCGGCTCGACCGCGACTGTGCCGTTGGGCTGCGGGACGCCCCGGCTCATCGCGGCGGTGAGGGCCGTCTCGGCGTTGCCGATATCGATCTGGCCGCAGGCGATGTCGTATTTGCGTCCATCGAGCGAAGTCGACTTGGTCAGCCCGGTTATCGCGTGCTTGGTCGCGGTGTAGGGCGCCGAATTGGGTCGCGGACTATGCGCCGAGATCGAGCCGTTGTTGATGATCCGGCCGCCGCGCGGTGTCTGTTCCTTCATGATCCGAAACGCCTCCTGCGTGCAGAGGAAGGCGCCCGTCAGGTTGATGTCCACCACCTTCTTCCATTGCTCGAAGGTCAACTCCTCGAGCGGGATCGGCGGCGCGCCGACGCCCGCGTTGTTAAATAGCAGATCGAGCCGTCCGAAGCGCTCGCGGGTTTTGGCGAACAGCTCCTGGACGGCCGCCGGCTCGCCGACGTCGGTCGGGACGACCAGGCTTGGGGCGGTGAACTCGGCGCCCGCCTGCGCGGCCGCTTCGAGCGGCTCGCGTCGCCGTCCCGCGAGGACCACCGCATAGCCCTCGCGCAGCAGTTCGAGTGCGACGCTTCGGCCGATACCGGTGCCGGCGCCCGTCACGATCGCAACTTTGTTGGCTGAGTTCATAGCGTTGTCCTCTTTATGATGTGGCTGACTTGCTCGCGACCGTTATGGCACGATAGCAGTCGTAACCGTGAAGCCCTTTCATATTTTTAACACGCTGACCCGCACCGTCGAGGAGATCCGCCCGGCGCATCCGCCCGACGTGACCTATTACTCGTGCGGGCCGACGGTCTACCTGCCGCAGCATCTCGGCAATCTACGCGCCTACGTTTTCGTCGACACCTTCAGGCGCGCGCTGCGCTTCAACGGCTGGAACGTCCGCCACGTGATGAATGTCACGGACGTCGGCCACATGACCTCGGACGAGGACGCAGGCGAGGACAAGATCGAGAAGACCGCGCGCGCACAGGGCAAGTCACCGCTCGAGGTCGCCGACTTCTATATCGCGCAGTTCAAGCGCGATTGTGCACGGTTGAATATCGAGCTGCCCGAGCCGCCGATGCTCTCGCGCGCGACCGATCACATCGACGAGATGCAAGCGCTGATTCGGCGTGTCCTCGCCAACGGCTTTGCCTATGTGACGCCTTCCGGGGTGTATTTCGATGTCGAGAAATGGCGCGGACCTCATCGCATGGGCCGGCTGTCGCGTCAGAGCCTCGACGAGCAGCAGGGTAATCGCCTCGAACACTCGCCCGACAAACGCAGTCCGCACGATTTCGCGTTGTGGGTACTCAACCAGCCGCATCACCTGATGCAGTGGGAGTCGCCGTGGGGACGCGGCTATCCCGGATGGCATATAGAGTGCTCCGCGATGTCGATGAAGTATCTGGGCGAGACACTCGATATCCATTCGGGCGGTCTCGACCATATTCCGGTCCATCATGAGAACGAGATCGCACAATCTGAGAGCGCGACCGGCCAGCCGTTCGTGCGCTACTTCGTGCACAACGCGTTTCTGGTCGGGATGGAGGGGGCAAAGATCAGCAAGAGCGCCGGCAAGTTCCCGGTGCTGGACGACCTCTCGAAATACGCGATCATTCCATTAGCTTTTCGTTTTTTCTGCTTGGGAGCAAAATATCGGTCAGAGTTGGCCTTTAGCATTGAATCGCTGAACGCCGCCCAGGGCAAGCTTATGTACCTAGGGCGCTTCATTAACGAACTACCGAAGGAGGCTAAGCAGGCATCGGAAGACTCATCATGGGCGAAAGATTACGAAGAGCAATTTAGGCAGGCTCTTAACGACGATCTACATACGCCGAATGCGCTGGCCGTGGCACTTGAGATGGTTGCTAAAGCTCGCCGCGACCGAGATCTGAGGGTATGGAACACGCTATTAAAATTCGACTCTGTTTTGGGACTCGATCTTGCCGGTTATCAAAGCCCTCAGCGGCAGCCTCCGTCTCTTCCGCCAGAGGATCAGGAACTGATTGACGAAAGGAAAAAAGCACGCCTCGCGCGCGATTACGCTAAGGCCGATGAACTGAAGAAAGAGTTGCTGACTCGGGGGTACGAGATCAAAGACGATAAAGATGGGTCCAGTCAATACACTCGCGGCCTCAATGAGCTTTCTCGTTTGCCCGACCCTTCGTCTTGATGCAGGCACGGTTTCTTGCGAATACTGACCCTCACCCTACCCTCTCCCTGATTAGGGAGAGGGGACCAAAAGGGAAAGGTGGCTGATGGCAATTGAGCTGAAAACATTTGACACGCGGATGCAGGGCTCGCGCGAAGGCGCCGAAGTGCGCCATCTCGACCCCGCGAACGCGCCCTACTACCTGACCATCGGCGACGAGGCCGAGATCTTCACCGCAGCCTACAAGGCCCGCCTGCCGATTCTGCTCAAAGGCCCCACGGGCTGCGGCAAAACCCGCTTCGTCGAGCACATGACCCATCAGCTCGCGGCGCTTCCCGAGGGACCCAACGAGCTGATCACCGTCGCCTGTCACGAGGATCTAACCGGCAGCGATCTGGTCGGGCGCTATCTGATTACCGCCGACGAGACGGTCTGGGTCGATGGCCCGCTGACGCAGGCGGTGCGGCGCGGCGCAATCTGCTATCTCGACGAAATCGTCGAGGCGCGCAAGGACACGACCGTGCTGATCCATCCGCTGTCGGACCATCGGCGCATCCTGCCGATCGAAAAGCGCGGCGAGACCATCGAGGCCCACGTCGGCTTCCTGCTGGTGATCTCTTACAATCCCGGCTACCAGAGCATTCAGAAGAACCTCAAGCACTCGACCCGCCAGCGCTTCGTGACAATCGAATTCACCTATCCGCCGGCGGAGAAGGAAGTCGAGATTATCGCGCACGAATCCGGCGTCGATCGCGACATGGCGTTTCAGCTCGCGACGCTCGGCGAGAAGGTGCGGCACCTGAAGGCCTCGGGACTCGAAGAAGGCGTCTCGACGCGTCTGCTGATCTACGCCGGCGAGCTGATTCGCCAGGGAATCGCGCCGCGCCGCGCGGCGACCGTCGCGGTGACCTGGTCGTTGACCGACGAGCTCGACAGCAAGCGCGCGATTGACGAAGTCGTCAAGGCGATCATGCCGGAATAATTTTTTCACCGTTTTCAGCTTTCACGGTTCACAAACGTCGGCGCTAATCGCAGACTACGCGGCCTCTGCAAAAGTGAGTACTTCGCTGAAAAAGATCGATCTGCGCAGCGACACGGTAACCCTCCCGACCGCCGAAATGCGCGAGGCGATGGCCCGTGCGGAACTCGGCGACGACGTTTACGGCGAGGACCCCACCGTCAACCGTCTTGAGTCGATCGCGGCGGCCGCGATGGGCATGGAGGCCGCGATGTTCGTGCCGAGCGGCACGATGGGCAACCTCGCTGCGATGCTCACCCACTGCGGGCGCGGCACCAAAGTCTTCCTCGGCGCCGAGGCCCACACCTACCTCTATGAGGCGGGCGGCGCGGCGGCGCTGGGCGGCGTCGTCACGACGCCGATTCGCAATACCGCTGACGGCGAACTCGACCTCGAGCAGTTGGCCGAGGAGCTCGAGCGGCCGCCCGATGCGCACTTCGCGCGGCCGGCGCTGGTGGCGCTCGAAAATACCCACAACCTTTGCGCGGGCGCGGCCGTCGAATTGTCGCACATGGCGGCGGTCGCCGAGCTGGCGTGTCGTCACGGTCTGCCGGTGCATCTCGACGGCGCGCGCATCTTCAACGCGGCGATCGCGCTGGAAACCACCGCGGCCAAAATCGCCGCCGGCGCCGACTCGGTGTCGTTCTGCCTCTCCAAGGGACTCGCCTGTCCGGTGGGGTCGCTGTTGTGCGGCAGCGCAAAATTCATCGCGGAGGCGCGTCGCACGCGCAAGCTGCTCGGCGGCGGGATGCGCCAGGCGGGCGTGCTCGCGGCGGCCGGAATCGTTGCGCTCGAAACCATGATCGATCGCCTCGCCGAGGACCATCAGAACGCGCGGGCACTGGCGCAAGGACTCGGCCTCATCGCCGGACTCAACGTGCGGCCGGTAAAGCGGCGCACCAACATGGTGGTCTTCGACCTCGAAGGCGGCGCGCCCGAGGCGGCCATCTTTGTAGCCGCGCTGCGCGAGCGCGAGGTGCTGATCGGCGCGCGCGGGCCGGCGACCTTTCGCGCGGTAACCCATCACGACGTTTCGCGCGCCGCGATCGATCGCGCAGTCGCGGCGGCATCGGAAGCGGCGGCAGAAGCGTTCGGGGATCAGTATTCATGGACTCACTGAACTCGCTCTTCTCCCTCAAGGGCCGCGTAGGACTCGTAACCGGCGCCTCCTCCGGCCTCGGCGTCGAGTGCGCGCACGCCCTCGCGCTCGCCGGCGCCGATGTCGTCTTAGCGGCGCGGCGCGGCGATCGCGTCGAAAAATTCGCCGCCGAGCTGAGCGCGAAATACGGTGTCCGCAGTGTCGGCGTCCAAGCCGATATAACCGTCGACGCCGACCTCGACCGTCTAGTCGAAGCCGCGCAGGCGCAGCTCGGCGACATCGACATTTTGATCAACAACGCCGGCATCTCGCCGACCGGACGCGCGGAATCGTTGCCGCGCGCGATCTGGGACTCGGCAATGGCGACGAACTTGACCGCACCGATGATGCTCTCCCAGCGCGTGGCGCGCAGTCTGATCGAGGCGAAGAAGCCCGGCCGCATCATCAATATGGTGTCGATTTACGCGTTGGTCGCCAGTTCGATCTATCGGCTGAGCGCCTACACGGCGACCAAGGCGGCGCTGGCGAATCTGACGCGGCAGCTCGCCGTCGAGTGGGCACAGTACGGCATCCTCGTGAATGCGATCGCCCCCGGATGGATTCCGACCGAAGCGACCGAAGGGGGAATCGCGAAACCGGCGAATCGCGAGCGGATGGAGCGCGGCACGCCGCTCGGCCGCCTCGGCCTTCCCGAGGAGTTGCGCGGCGCCGTGATCTATCTGGCCGCGCCGGCCTCGAGCTACGTTACCGGGACGATCCTCTCGGTGGACGGCGGTTACGCCTCCTGGTGACCGCGCGCGGCGGCCATCGCGGAACGCTCGCCGCGCAACTGCTGCGACGCAAACCGTCGGCGGCGCTATTAGCCGAGGCCGCGCCGCACGCCGGCGGTCTCCGACGGGTCCTCGGCGCATTCGATCTGACCCTGCTCGGTATCGGCGCAATTATCGGCGCCGGAATTTTCGTGCTGACCGGCGTCGGCGCCTCTTATGCCGGTCCCGGGCTGGTGCTCTCATTCGTGCTGGCGGGCTTTGCCTGCGCGATGGCCGCGCTCTGCTATGCGGAATTTGCCGCGATGATCCCGATCGCGGGCAGCGCCTATTCCTATTCCTACGCCACCATGGGCGAGCTGATCGCCTGGATTATCGGCTGGGACCTCGTGCTCGAGTATGCGGTCGCGTCGGCTGCGGTGGCCGCCGGCTGGTCGCATTACCTGACGGTGATTCTGGCCGGTCTTGGCCTCCGCCTGCCCTCCGCACTAATCCATTCGCCCGGCACCGCGGCCGGCGCAATTATCAATCTGCCGGCGCTCCTGATCGTCCTGCTGGTAACGGTGATCCTCTACGTGGGCGTGCAGGAGAGCGCGCGCGTCAATTCGATCATCGTCGGCGTCAAGCTCTTCGCCGTGCTGATGGTGGTCGCGGTCGGAGGATTTTTCATCAAACCCGCCAACTGGTCGCCATTTCTGCCGCTCGGATGGGGCGGCGTACTACGCGGCGCCGCTTATATCTTCTTCGCCTACATCGGGTTCGATGCGGTTTCGACCGCCGCCGAGGAGGTGGTCGAGCCGCAGCGCGCGCTGCCGATCGGCATCCTCGCTTCGCTCGGCGTCTGCACCGTCCTCTATATCGCGGTCGCTGCGGTCCTTACTGGGATGGTGCCGATGAAGTCGATCGATATCGACGCGCCGCTCGCCAGCGCGTTCGTCACGCGCGGACTTAATTTCGCCGCGGGAGTGATTTCGCTCGGCGCCGTCGCCGGCCTGACTTCGGTGTTGCTGGTGCTGCTGCTCGGACAATCGCGGATCTTTTATGCGATCTCCCGCGACGGTTTATTGCCGCCAATCTTCAGCCGCGTGCATCCGCGCTTCCAGACCCCCTCGATGCCGACCGTGCTCACCGGCGCGGCGGTCGGTCTGACCGCGGGTCTGGTGCCGATCAAGGAGATCGCGGAGCTGACCAATATCGGCACGCTGTTCGCCTTCGTGCTGGTCTGCTTTGGAATCTGGATCCTGCGCCACGTCGAACCGGAGCTCGAGCGCCCGTTCCGAACGCCGCTGGTGCCGCTCGTGCCGATTCTGGGCGTCGGTTCGTGTTTGCTGATGATGTTCGGGCTCGGCGAAGTAACGTGGCTCCGCTTTGTCTTGTGGATGGCTGTCGGTTTGGCGATCTATTTCGCCTACGGACGCTTCCACAGCAACGTCGCAATTGAGGCCGCCGCCGATCACCGCGCCCGAGCCGGCTGATTTCAGCTATATAGCCGCGAGTAGAGACTCATCGCCGCGTCGAGCGGTGGCCGCGCCGGTACAAACTGACCCCAGGGATCTTGATGCGCAGCGCTTTCGGCGGCGTGGAGACAGGATCGAATCATAGCGATCGCGATGAACATCTCGGCGAGACGCTTTTGTACGTCGGGCGCGCCGGCTACATCGCGCGTGAGGCTCGCGGCGAGCCCGAGACGCAACTCAGCGACGACTGCGGCGTTGACCACCCGCTGATGCATCTGATTGACGACGACACTACTCTCCTCAAGCAGCGCTGCTCCGAGCGTCTCGTCACCGCATAGAAAGACCCGCTCCGATGGAACTGCCACGCGGTCGAACTCCGCGATCCAATCCATACCGATGTGGCCTACGAGCTTCAGCCCTCGCGTATTGCAGCTGACCGCGAAAGCAAGGGCTGGGGACAGGACGAGCAGTTCTTCTGCGAATGGCGCGGCGGGTGTCACGGGCAGCGCACCCGCGACTACGATGCCCTCAGAGGTTGTGTCAACCAGCCTAACATCCGGAGCCGCTAGCTTCGGTGTCGAATCGCGGCCGTGATCCGATTCCATAGACCGGGTTTGGGTTAGACACCAGTCGCGGCGGCGAGCTTCGCGATAGTAGGCCTCGAGGTTCGCGGCGGCGTGCGGCGCGCTCGGCGCGAGCAACTGCGACGCCGCGGCGAGGCTCGCGAGCGTGGTGTTGCAATAGTCGGGCGTCCATTCGAGCGTTCCGCCGTGAGCTTCGGCCCAGCGGCGAAACATGATTCCTCGCCGCCGCACCTCCTCGACGTTGCGCGGCTGGATGAACGAAAGCCCGGCGCGGTCGCCGTCGTCGAGCCGCACCGTCATCGACCCTGGATGCTCCATCTGCAGATCGTAGAGCGAAGCGATCGCGCGGGCGCGCCGCACAAACGCCGGATGGATCGTCGGGTCGGCGACACGCTCGCCCTCGAACCAAAGCTCGGCCTTCAGCTTGCGCAGCGACGAGAGATAGTTGTTGCCCGAACGTGCTCCCATCGTCGTTCATCTATGCGCTGGTCGACTGCACTAGGGGCTCGCGGATAATCTCGGGTTTTGGCGCGGGTGTAACGACAAACGGCCACAGCCCGCTCAGACCGGCGACCAGCGTGCTCGCGAACCACACGAGGCCAAGCGCGATCGCATCCTGACGGGCGACGCCGGCCAGCCCGAACAACAGCAGATATGCGCTCTCGCGCACGCCCAAACCATTGATGGTGAGTGGGATGCTCGCAACGACGTTGGCCATCGGCACGATCAACAGGACTGCGGAAAATGGGATCGCGATTCCCATCCCGACGGCGAGCAGATACTGGCAAAGCGCGAGCGACGCTTGCAGGACCATTGAAAGCGCCAGCGGGACGATCATGCCGCGCTGGTTGCGCAAGTAGGGCGTCAGCGGCTCCGCGATCGCGCGGACCCTTCCGCTGAAGCGGCTCGCGACGGTCGCGAGCAGTGGCCCAGCCAGGTAGCCGAGCAAGGCTGTCAGTCCGAGGGCGACGGTGAGGTGAATGAGTGCTGCAGGGATGCGCACGCTTGTCGCCGTCAAGGCCGCGATCGCTGCGAACCAGAACAGTGCGACGAGGCCGACCCCGCGGTCCGCCACCACTGAGGCGACGGCTGCGCCGACGCGCCGATGCCGCAGACCGAGGTAGCGCGCGCGCGCCGCGTCACCGCCGACCAGTCCGGGTACGAACAGGTTGGTGAACACCCCAACGAAATAATAGGCAAGATATTCCCGCCACAAACCACCAAAGCCGTTGAGGCGGGCGAGCAACTGCCATCGGTAAGATGACATCATCTGGCCCGCAAAGTAGAGCGCGATCGCGGCAACGAAGAAGCCCGGGCGTTCGCGGCTCAGTACTTGCGCGACGCGATCAGCGCCGCACAGCCAGAGCAGGGTAACAACGAGTGCGAGCCCGAGGCCTGCGCGGATCGCGAAGCCGAACCGCGACTTTGGCGGCGAATCGCGGCCCTCGATCGAAACTGCCTCGGCGGGATTATCCACCAATTGGCCTCTGCGCCGGATCTGACGTCCCACGGGTTACTGCGATCTTTTTGGCGTCGGCCGCGACTACAGTATATGGCCCGAGGCTCGCGGCGAGCGGAGCAAACGCGGCGCGATCGACGATCAGCACAGACGGGATCGGCTCGTTCCACAAGCGCAAAAGGTCGGCGCGGCGGGTGAAGAAAAAATTCGCCGCGTCGGACGCATGGGCGGCGCCATAGGCGAGTTCGGTCTTCGCGCCAATCAGGATGACGCGGCGGCGCGCATAGAACGGCAGCGATTGAAGGTAACGCGGATAGCAGATCAGGCGGGCATCGGGAGCGCGCTCGGCGATTGCGCGTGCGAGTTCTGCGTAAGATCGTGCAGGCTCCGACATGATCCGGCCGTAGCTCGCAACAATCAGAATCGCGACCGCCGCAGTCGCGATCGTCGCCAAACCAGCCTCGAAGCGGTGTTGCCAGAACGCCGCAAAGCAAATTGCGCCCGCGACGAGCACAATCGCGCCGGCGAAGTAGAGGGCGGGCCGCACGAGCATCGGATTGGGACTCGCAAAGCGGTTGGCAAAGATTCCCGCAAGCATCACGCCCGCGCCGAGGAGACTCAAGATCGGGCCGCTCGCGGCGAGACGCCGGGAGCTATTCGCTACGGCGAGCGCGGAATCGTGCTCGCGATCGGTGAACCCCAGCAAGCCGCTTGCGATCACAATCGCGAGCGGAGGAAGCGCCGGCAGGATGTAGGGAATCAGCTTCGCGCTGGCGCAGGAGAAGACGACAAAGATCGTCGCGGCGCTGATCAGGCAGAAACGCCGTGCCGGATTGGGTGTGAGAGATCGCCACGCCGCGAACGGCGCGAGGATCGACCAGGGAAGTGTTCCTGCGATGATCACCGGCACGTAGTAGTAGATTGGCTGGCCGTGCGAGTAGCTTGACTGAAAGAAACGGCGAAAGTGCTCGCCGACGAAGTAGAAATCGAGAAAATCCGGCTGCCGAATCGCAACGGCGACAAACCAGGGCGCAACGATCGCCGCGGTCAGGCAGAAGCCGGGGACGACTCGAAAACGCCGGAGTGCGTGGCGCCAGTCACGCTCGGTCACCAGGAAGATTGCCCCTGCAACCAGCGGGATCGCAAGACCGATCGGGCCCTTGGTTAGCACTGCCAGCGCGATCGCGACGTACATGATCCAGCACCAGCCGCCGTCTTCGCGCCAATGGAGAAAGAAAGCGAAGAGCGCGACCGTAATCGTCGCCGTCAACAGCATATCGGTCGTCAGCACCTGCGCCATCACGGCATAGAGCGCACTCGTGCTCAAAATGATCGCCGACCAAAAGGCGTGGCGCGAGTCGATGACTCGCCGCGCGAAGAGATAGTCGGCCGCGACCCCGGCGCATGCCGCCGCAGCATTGACGAATCGGGCGGCGAACTCATTGACGCCGAATGCGTGCATCGCCAACGCCGTGAGCCAATACAACAGCGGCGGTTTCTCGATATACGGCACGTAGTTGAGGTGCGGCACGACAAAGTCGCGCAAGACCAGCATCTCGCGCGCGATTTCCGCGTAGCGCGCCTCATCCGGCTCCCAGAGCCCGTATGCGCCCAGATGGAAGAAGCAGACGAGCGCGGCGACCACAGCGACGATAATCGCCCCAACGATTTCGCGCATCGACGCGGAGCGAGCGCAGCCTCGGCTGCCGACGGAAGTGCGCACGGTTGCCAAGTCTAACTTGAGCGCTGCGAGCGTCACAGGGGGCGGCGGTGAGCGCGCCGCCGGGCAGGGCTACCACTATGCCCGAAATCCTTGGTCGGCTAGATTCGGAGTCGGCAACATGCGGATTAGCCGTGATTGGACCCCGATCAAAAAGGAAGCCCACGCGCGGATACCGGAGGCGGTAGCATGGCGGATATAATCGGACCCACTTCGCATTTCTTTTATTCGCAGCGGCTCAAGCTCCACTATGTCGATTGGGGTAACCCGGGCAAGCCGCTCGCCATCCTGGTCCATGGCGGACGCGATCATTCGCGGGCTTGGGATTTTGTGGCGCTCGACTTGCGACGATACTTTCACGTAGTTGCGCTCGATTTGCGTGGACACGGCGACTCGGATTGGGCGATCGGCGGCGCCTATTCGATTACCGATCACGTCCTCGACCTCGGCCAACTGATCAACGCGCTCGATCCAAAGGGACAGGTCACCTTGATTGGCCATTCATTGGGCGCGGGTGTCGTGCTGCAGCGCGCTGGAGTGTTTCCGGAAGCGGTGGGCGCGGTGGTCGCGATTGAGGGGCTGGGGCCGCCCGGGGCGATGATGCGCGAGACGCCTGCCCATGAACGCATGGAAAGCTGGGTTACGGATATGCTCGCGCTGGCCCAGCGCAAACCGCGCGAGTATCAGACGGTCGAACAGGCGATGGTGCGGATGCGCGAGGCGAATCCGCATCTCAGTCTCGAACTGGCGCGCCATCTGACGATCTATGGGGTGCGGCGCAACGAGAACGGCACCTTCTCCTGGAAGTACGACAACTATACGCGCGCGACCTCGCCGTATCTCTTCAACCTCAGCGACGCGATGCAGATCTGGTCGCGCATCCGCTGCCCGGTGTTGCTGGTGCGCGGCGATTCCTCATGGGCGGGCGACTGGGAGCGTGACGGGCGGCTGAGCGCGTTTCGCACCTCGGATGTGCGGACGATCGATGGCGCGGGCCATTGGGTTCATCACGACCGGCTCGCGGAATTTCTCGCCGCCGTGCATAATTTTCTGGCGCTTTGAGGTTTACTGACTGAAGCGCGGCGAGCTATGAAACCCGCGCGAAACCACCCACGAAACACCCAATGACCGGGGAGACGCGCGCCGAGTTGGCGCCGAGCCAATTCGAGTACGTCGAGATAATCCTGCTCGCGGCCGCGGTCGGCGTACTGGCGGCGCTCGGCAACTTCGGTTTCCGCGCCCTGATTCACCTTTTCGCGTGGTTATTCATGGAGCAGGAGGGCGGCCTTCTGGGCGTTGGCCGGGGCTTCACCCGGATACTGCTCCCGCTGATTCTGATGAGCGGCGGCGGTCTGCTGCTCATTCTGAATTATTTCTTTCCGCGCGACATGCTCGGCTACGGGTTTCCGGCCTTTCTGGAGAACGTCAATCTCGGCAACGCGCAGATGCGCCGGCGCTGGATTGTCTTGAAAGCGCTGGGCGCAGCAGTGTCGTTGGGTTGCGGCGCCTCGGTCGGCCGCGAGGGACCGATCGCGCAGATCGGGGGCGCAATTGGGTCGGCGCTGGCGCAGTTCCGCCGCCTGTCCGCTGATCGCGCCAAGGTCCTGATCGCGGCGGGCGCGGGCGCGGGCATCGCCGCGACCTTCAACGCACCGATGGGCGGCATGATGTTCGCCCAGGAAATCGTGCTTTTGGGCGAGACCGAGCTGGGCAATTTGACCCTGGTGCTGATCGCAACTTTCAGCTCGGTCGCGGCTTCGCGCGCGCTGATCGGCAGCGGGCCGCTGTTCTCGCCGCATCATTTTTTAATCGACAACTATTGGGAGGTGCTGACGTACGGCGTGATGGGCGTCGTGCTCGGCGCGATGGCCGCCGGCTTCGTGCGGTTTTTCCATGCGACCGGCCGCTATATCCGCGGCCTCAAGCTGAGCCAGCCGATCCAACTACTGGGCGGTCTCGCGCTCGTCGGCTTGATTGCGATTCCTCTGCCGCAGAACCTCGCCGACGGCTACCCGGTGATCGAGGAGGCGCTCGGTGGCAGGCTGGGGTTGCGCCTGACGGTGGCGCTGATGGCGGCGAAATTTTTGACCAGCGCGATTTCGCTGGAGGCCGGCGCGCCGGGCGGGATCTTTGGTCCGGTTTTTTTTATCGGCGCGATGGCCGGGGCGAGTTTTCGCGGCCTGGTCGAGGTGATTGCACCCGGATTTACCGGACCCTCGGGGTCCTACGCGTTGATCGGGATCGGCGGCTTCCTCAGCGGCGTCAGCCATGCGCCGCTGACCGCGTTGCTGCTGCTGTTTGAAATGACGCGCGGCGACTGGACAGTGGTGCTGCCCACGATGATCGCGACGGTCAGCGCGCTGGTCGTCGCCCGCCTGATCGAGCCTGAGTCGATCGACACCTATAGCCTTGCGCGCGCCGGGAAGAGTCTCGAAATCGGCCGCGATCGTCTGCTGCTGACGCAATTGCCGGTCTCGTCCGTGATCCGTCGCGACGCCCGCACCGTGCCGGCCGGCGCTTCCCTGGCCGAAGTCATGCGTATCGCGAGCGAAGTAGAACAGGCGACGCTGCCGGTAATCGATCATAGCGGCGCCCTCGCCGGGCTGATCCGCACGCACGATCTGCTCCAGCTTGTCGCCGCGAGCACAGACCTCGGCGCCCTCGTCAACGCCTGGGATTTGAGCCGGCGCAATCCTCCTGTGCTGACGCTCGACGCGAATCTGGATCAGGCGGCGCAGACGATGGAATACGAGGGGCTGGAAGAGTTGCCGGTCACCGAAACCGCTCACGGCGGAAAATTCCTCGGGCTGGTGACCCGTCACGACATCGCGCGGGCTTTCAACCGCGTGACGTTATCGGTATCGGCGGTGGCGACGCGTGAGAATAATATTTTTTGGGCGAGCGGCTATCGGGTCTCGCGGGTCGGCATTCCCGACGCCGCGCTGGGAAAGAATTTGCGGCAACTCGAACTGCGCACGCGGTTTGGCGTTAGCGTGCTGGCGGTGCAGGACGGGGCCGATCCGGAACGCGGTTTCCAGCCCTGCCCGGCCGATCGTCCGTTCAAAGCGGACGATGTGATTATCGCAGCGGGCCATCCGGCGGATCTGCGACGCTTCAGCAGCGGGCTGAGTTTTGTCGCGGAGTCTTCGAAGGCTGGTTGATCCGCCGCCAGCCGTCGGCCGCTATAGCTTTGCCATCAGGTCGTCGCGAAATTGGGCCAATTCGGTCTCGTCGAGCGCGCGCAAAGGCAGTCCGACGAGCAGGCGCGCGACGCCAGCCTCGGCCAAGGTCCGGACTTCGTCGAGCGTGAGCGGATGGCCTGTGCGCAGGCTCATCGTGACTTCGACCGGACGCGTGCGATTCGCCGTCCGCTGTTGGTGCTCGAGTTGCCCGAGCAGCGTCCGCGCCTCGTCCATGCTGCGCGCGACGGCGTACCAGCCGTCGCCGTAGCGCACGGCGCGCTTGATCGCCAACTCGCTGGTGCCGCCGACGACGATCGGGGGATGCGGTTTCTGGATTGGTTTTGGATTGAAGCGCACGCCGGCGACGCTGAAAGTTTTGCCTGCGTATGCAGGATCGTCTTTGGTCCACAGCGCTTTCATCAGCTCGAGATATTCCCGCGTGCGCAGGGCGCGGTCGTCGAAGCTCGCGCCCGCCGCGGCGAACTCCTCGGCGAACCAGCCGACGCCGACGCCGAAAATCACGCGGCCATTGCTCAGCACGTCGAGCGAGGCCACGGCTTTGGCCGTGGTGATCGGATTGCGCAGCGGCACGACGAAGATGCCGGTCGCCAGTCTGATCCGGCTGGTGACGGCGGCGGCGAAGGCCAGCGCCAGCATCGGATCATGGAAAGGTACGTCCGCCGGGGCTGGGAAACGGCCATCGGGCGAGTACGGGTATTTCGAGGTGTAGTTGACCGGCAGGATCAGATGCTCGCCGATCCAGGCGGACTCGAAGCCGCACTCCTCGGCCTTGCGGATATTCGCCGCGATCCGCTCGGGCCGCTGGCTCGTGATGAAAGTTCCGAACTTCATTTTTTTCAACCTCCGTAGGCCGCGCTCCGTTGTCGCGCCGGCCGCGTGAGTCGAGATTTTAGTTGGCAGCCGATGCGGGCGTCACGACTTTCAAAGCGGTTGCTGAGCAAGCAATTGAGGCATTACAGCCATTGAGGTCATCGGTGGGACCGTTACCGCAGGAAATACCGGTGAGGCCGTTGGCGCCCATCGCCTGCGCTTTTTGCCGCAGCACGTTAATAACTTCGTCGTTGCTGCGGGTGCCAATTACGCCGCGATTACACAGATAGGCGTCGAGCTCGCCGACCTGCACGAAGTCGTCGTGGTTCGCCAGCCATGATTGCTCGTAGGTCGGCACGGCCGCTTCAAGTTTCTGCATCGCGACGGGGTCCGGCGGATTCGTATCACCCGTCTGAAAGGCGACGCAGCCGGCAGCGCTGGCCGCCAGAAGCGTGACGAACAGGATCGCGCGCGAGGTCCTGACTTTGCTGCGGTTGACGTGTGTGCTCACTTCGACTCGCTGGGAAAATGATAGGGGCGCGCGCGGCCTGCGCGCAGCTCCATGCAAAGTTCCTCGACCGTTGAGACTTCGCGTTCAAGTTCGGTGGCGCAAGTCATGAACCACTGGGCTGAGGCGAAATGAGCGTCGCTGCCGCCGACCGCGCTCAGCCCGAGCTTTTCGCAGGTCGCGAGCGCGTCGCTGTTCTGATCCGGCGTGTTTTGGCCATTGATCGCCTCGACTGAATTCAGCGCCGGACCAAGTTTTGCGAGCAGGGAGTCGAGCCGCACGCCGTAACTCGAGTCGCGGAAGGGATGAGCCGGGATCGCGATGCCGCCGTCGCCATGGACAAATTCGATGAGCCGCTCTGCGCGCAGCATCCGATCTTCGAGGTTGAAGCGCCGGGCCAACGCTGGGGTGACACCAAAAATCAGCAGATGGCCGAGATCGGTGTCGGCTTCGATACCGCGGAAGATACGCACACCGAGGCGCGCTTCCAACTCGGCGTACTCGCGTTCGGTCTCCGCCTTGATTGCATACTGCCGATGCTCGGTGAAGCAGATCACGTCGAGGACCGGAAGATGGCTTGCAGCGAGCGTTACGTAAGCCTCGGCCGAGGCGTTCGAGTCGCGCGATAAACTGGTGTGGACGTGGAGATCGACGAGCATAGGGTTCAACTCTCAATTGCCAGCGTGAAGCATAGGGTGCTGCGTTTAGCCGCCGGCACTCGGATCGACGACGCGCAGATTATCGCGCAACGTGGGAATCCCCGCGATGCTCGCACACATCATCTGCACTGTAGCGCGATCATCTTCACTCGGAATCGTTCCGGACAGCACCAGAGTACCGTCCTCGAGCTGAAACCGCACGTCGTTGAAGCGGCTCTCGTCGAGCGCCTGCCGAAGCGCAAAAAGCCGCGCCTGCTGAACTACCGAGAGGCCCGACGAGTGCGGCGGCGTGACGGCCGGCGCGTTCGCATCAGCGTCGGACGGGGGTTGATCGCTGCGGGTCGCTTTTACAATCGCCTTCGTCACGAAAAACCCCGCGAGCACAATCAGAATCAGTGTTCGCAGCGGATGGCGAATTCCGCGCCGCCGCCGCTGACGCCGTATCCGCCGAGTGATCTCCGGCGAAGCGCTGTGGCTCTCGCTGCCGTTTTCATGCAGCGGAGTGGGCGAGAGAATCACCGTCGGATCGTTGGGGCTTGCGCCTGCCATCGAGGGACGGCGGAGGGTGATCCCGCAAAACGAGCAGTAGTGCGAATCGGCCGGGATCGTGCGCGCACAGCTTCGGCACTTTATCTCGGGACTCGCGATAACCGCGGTTGGGGAATCGGCTGCCGGCGGCGCAGCCGGAGATAAGGGCGATGGCCGGGCGGCCGCCAACTCCGCGGCCGGACCGGCGGTCCACGTGCCGACCGGACTGAGCGGAAGCTGCATCTGCGCCACCGACGACGCGCCGCTGGAGCGTGCTGACAGTGGCGGGTTGAGCGCGGCCGCGCGCAGCTCGAGTAGTCGGCGCCTGAATTCACTCGCGTCGCGCATCCGAGTGATCACATCGTAAGACAACGCCTGGTCAACCACCGCGGCGAGGGAGGGGTCGATTTGCGGGGAAATTTTGCGCAGGGGAGGAAAGCTGAAAGGCGGTTCGGCCGCGGGATCGCGTCCCGACAGCGCATGATGCATCGTCGCGCCGAGCGCATAGAGGTCGGATCGCGCTTCGACCCGGCCGCGATACTGTTCCGGCGGCGCGTAGCCTTGCGTGCCGATCATCGTGGCGTTAGTCAGCGGGGCGAAATGGCGCGCGATACCAAAGTCGATGAGCTTGACGCGGCCCGACGGCGAGATCATGACGTTGGAGGGTTTGAGATCGCGGTAGATCACCGGCGGCATCAGGTTGTGCAGATATTCGAGCGTTTCGAGGATCTGGATCGCGACCGCGACAACCTCTTCCGGCGCGAGTTTGCCGCCGGCCCGCTTGAGCCGATCCTCGAGCGTTTCGCCTTCGACATACTCCATCACGAGAAAGTGGTGGTTGGCTTCGCTGAAGCGATCGATCACGCGCGGGATGTGCTCATTGCTGAGCTGCGCGAGCATGTCGGCCTCGCGCTGGAAAGCAGCGATGGCCTGTTGCTGTGCGTCCGGGCTGGTGAAGCCATCCACCATTTCAGCGAGTGCGCAGCGGCGTCCGGAAAGACGCAGATCCTCGGCCAGATAGACCAGCTTCATCCCGCCGCCGCCGAGCACGCGGACGACGCGGTAACGTCCGCCGACGATGGTGTCGGGTGCGATCATTCAGCGTTTGCTGTCAGCGCCCCGGTCAAAATTGTTGGACCGAACCGGCGCGCAGCCGTCTGGAGCGGCGTCTAAAGCCCGGCTGCCGCCGCGGGCGGGTCGAACCCCAAGCGGCGTTGGCCGCGCAGATCAGATGCATCAGAAAGCCGATCGGATGCGCACTGGCATAGAGGAACATCACGCCGAGGAACCAGATGACACCGCGCCGATGTAAGCCTTTGTACCAATGGCCGAGGCCCGGCACGACGCTCAACATCAGGGCGGTCAAGGGATGCCATAAGATGGCGTCGTCGAGCGGCGGCGGATCGAGCAAGGGGGCGCCGCACTCCTTGCAGAAGCTCGCCTTGGGCACAGTGATGGCGTGGCCGCAGCGCGAGCAGAAGCGCGCAGATTCCGGGTGACGTTCAGGCATCGCGAGTTCAGGCATCGAAGGTGAAGTTGGCATTGCCGAGACGGATAGTCGCGCCGCGCTCGAGACTAGCCTGGGTGACGCGCGTGTCGCCCAGCCAAGTGCCGTTGTGACTGCCGAGATCGCGGACAACATAGCCGCCGTTGCGAGCCTCGATGACCGCGTGGTAACGCGAAATCGACGCGTCGTCGATTACGATATCGTTGTCGAGGGCGCGGCCGACGCGGGTCGGCGCGCCAGCCTTCAGAAAAAGCCGGTCACCGTCGGCGCGGGTCAAACAGGCGGCACCCGCAGCCGCTGCGGCTCTCGGCGGCGCGCCCGCCGCGGGCTCGGCGCTGCGGGGGTCGGCGCGGCTATGGAACGTCAGTTCGTAGCCGCCGATCCTAATACGATCGCCTTCGCGCAGCGCGGCGCTTTCGATCCGGCCGCCATTGACAAAAGTGCCGGCTTCGACCGCGAGGTTGCGGATCGAATAGTTCTCGCCCCGATGCTCGATTACGGCGTGGCGCGGACTGATCGACGGATCGCCGAACAAGCCGATGGGGTTTTCCTCGGCGCGCCCGATATTGATCGTGGCGCCTTCGAGGCGAAACTGGCGCCCGCGCAGCCGTCCGGCCTCGACCACAATCCACGCGCTCTTGGTAAGTTCCTGAACCAGTCCGATGAAGAGGCCGATCGCGAGCCCGATAACCGAAAACCCGACCAGACGCGGCATCAGGCCGGTGTGACTCACTGAGCCTATAAGGTCAAAGCTCAGCCCACCGACAAATCCACCGATCAAGCCGCCGAGTCCGCCCTTGAGAATGTTTTGGATTGAGAAGCTCGCAATGCCAACGCCGACGCCGAGCAGCAGGCCCATCAGAGTCCATCCGAGCAAGCGCCCGAACACCAGATAGGCCTCGGAGCCCGCTTGCCCGCTGCCCCATCCGCCGGCTGAGAGAACCGCGCTGAAGAGCAGATCCGAGTAGTAGGTGCCGGGCAACGAGACGACGGCGCAGACCACGAAGCCGAGCAAAAAGTGCCGGCTCGCCGCCTCAGAGAATTCGATTCGCTGTTCCGCGGCGGCCATGATCATGCCGCCGATCATGCCGGCCATCAGCGCCATCGTGAGGAAGCCGGCAATCAACATTCCGGTGGTTTGGACGTCGGTCAAGGAATGGTTGTGGCTGGCGAGTTCGACTGGAAACCAACCGATCGCGCCGCCGATCAAACCGGCCAGCGCCTTGAAGGTAAGCTCGCGTTTATCGACTGCGCCGATGCGCAATCTATGCTGCGCACCGAGGGGAAACCTATCCTGGACCATCGATTCGTTTCACCGCCACGAGACTGAATACATCGTAGCTTGGCTGGGGGAGACGATAAACGCCCTGCCGCTCGGACGTTGATGTGGTTGCCGCAACGCCGCAAAACACGGCATGATCGATGCCGACGGGCAGACGTCGGGACCCTGATCGCGCGGGAGCAGAGCAACAATGAGCGGAAAGCCCTTAATCGAGCAACCCTTTGGTCCTTTGCAGGGCGTGCGAATTATTTCCAGCGGTACGCTGATCGCGCAACCATTTGCCGGGGAGCTGGCGGCGGAGATGGGCGCCGAGGTCATCCAGATCGAGCGGCCGGAGGTGGGCGACGCGGGTTGGCGCACGATCGGGATCCGGCTGCCATCAATTAATGGCGATACGCAGGTCGCGACGAACTTCGTGCAGGAGCGGCGCAACGTTTTCTGCGTTACGCTTGACCTCTCGAAGGCGCGCGGGCGCGAGGTCTTTCTCAAGCTGATTCCTACTGCTGACATCTGGATGGAGAGCTCGAAGCCCGGCAGCTACGCCAAATGGGGAATCGACGACGACGCGCTGCGCAAGATCAATCCGAAGCTTGTGATCACGCACGTCTCGGGCTTCGGCCAGGACGGCGATCCCGCGTATGTGAGCCGCGCGTCTTACGACATCGTGGGGCAGGCCTTTGGCGGCGTGATGTACCAGACCGGGTTTCCAGAGAATCCGCCGTCGCGCGCTGCGCCGTGGACGGGGGATTATATGACAGCGATGTTCACGCTGTGGTCGTCGCTCGCCGGGCTGACGTATGCGCGGGCGCACGGCGTGGGGCAATCGATTGACGTCGCACAGTACGAGGCGATCCATCGAACGCTGGGCGGCACGATGCTCGAGTATTTTCAGCAGGGTGTGGTGCGCGAACGCTCGGGCAACAAGGCCCAGGGTTTTCAGCCACTGGACAGTTTTGAGACGAGCGACGGTTTCGTGGTGATCGGCGCGATCGCGGACGTTTTCAATCGCCTGCTGCGCGCGGTCGGCTTTGACGAGGCCGATCCCAAGTGGCAGGTCGCGCGCAACGATGTCGAATCGATAGAAGGGATCGAGTTCGACGCGATCCTGCGCGGCTGGGTCAACGAACGCACGACGGTTGAGGTCGTCAGGATTCTCAATGAGCATCAGGTGCCGTGCTCGCCGATCATGACGTCGAAAGATATTGCCGAGGATCCGCATTACCGCGCCCGCAACATGCATATCGAGTGGGAGGATCTACAGGTCGGTCGCGTAAGGGGTATCGGCGTGGTGCCGAAATTTTCAAAGACGCCGGGCAAGGTCTGGCGCGGTGCACCGCCGATCGGCCACGACAATCAGCGCATCTACGGCGAGATGCTGGGGCTGAGTGCTGACGAGCTCGCCGCGCTGCGGCGCGACAAGGTCATCTGACGCGCGACTCGCCGCCGGGCAGCGCGTCGATGATCCGTTCCATCGCGATCCCGCGCGAGCCCTTGACCAGGAGCACGTCGCCCCGACGCGCGATCTTCGCGACCAGAGGGGCGGCTTCGAGGCTGTCGGCGGCGAGCGTCAAGCCCGAGAGCCGCGACGCTGAGGCGCTCTCGGCGGCACGGCGCATTTCGGCGCCGACCAGCAGACAGGTTTCAGGCTGTATCCGCACCAGTTCCTGCAGAGCCTCGATGTGGGCGGCGGCGGAGAGCTCGCCGAGTTCGAGCATGTCACCAAGCGCGACGATCAGCCGCGTCCGCAGCCCGTCTACCGTCTCGCGGGCGGCGGCCAGCGCAGCACGCAGCGAGCGTGGATTTGAATTGTAGGTGTCGTCGATCACCAGGATCCCGCCGAGTTCGTGCAGGCTGAGCCGGCCGTCGGAGGCACGTACGCCGGCGAGCGCGCCTGCGATTGCATCGAGCTCATCGGCGTGGAACGGACGCGCGAGCGCCGCGGCTGCCGCCGCAACCGCGCTCGCGGCGTTGAGTGCGGAGGCAGCGCCGAGCAGGCTCAAGGTTGCGCTGAGCCTCGGCGCAATCCCGCTCTCAACCAGTGACGGACGTAACTTGAGCTCAATGATCTGCTGTCCTGTTGAACTGACCGTGCGCGCGACGAGGCGCACGTCGGCAGCATGATCGAAGCCGAAGGTCAGGCGCGGCATTGCCGGCGGAATGCGTCGCAACAACCTGATTTCGGCAGTCGACACGACTGCAATTTTCGCGGTGGCGAACAACGCCGCCTCCTCGTCCGCGACGCCCTCGAGCGAACCCAGCCCTTCGGTGTGCTCGATGTCAACGTTCAAAACCAGCGCCGCGCCGGGCTGGACGATCGCTGCCAACCGCGCAATTTCCCCAGGCTGATTGGTCCCGCATTCGAGCACGGCGGCGCGATGGGTGTCCTCCAGGGTGAAGATGGTCATGGGGACGCCGATCAGATTGTTGAGGTTGCCGGGCGTGGCGAGCGTGGCGCCGCATAGCGATCGCATCAGCGCGGCCGTCAATTCCTTCGTGGTCGTCTTGCCGGCTGCGCCGCCGATCGCGATTGTCGGGATGCTCGACGCACGCCGCATCCGTTCGAGGTGGGCACGGGCGAGCGCTCCGAGCGCCGCTAGCGGATCATCAACTTCAAAGCAGGGGAGAGCAGAAGCGCGTCCGCGCTCGACCAAAGCGGCGGCAGCACCTGCATCTGTCGCCGCCGCAAGATATTCGTGGCCGTCGCGCGCGCCGCGCAGTGCGACGAAGAGCGCGCCCGGCGCGATCACCCGCGAATCAATGCTAACGCTCGTTGTGCGGAGGCTGGCATTGGCCAACGCAGGCGCACCGGTGATCTGCGAAATGTGGGAGGCGATGAAGGAGCATCGATTGGGCGGAATCGTCGTTGCCATCAGTTCCTTTGTGCGACCCGAGTACTTGCGCGGGTCGCGGCTTGACAGCGCGGCAACAGCCTAGCAGGCTCGATCGCTTCGAGCAGTATGATGAAAACCCTAACGGTCGCGGCTCTGATCGTCGCACTGGTATCTGCGCGAGCGGCGGCGGCAGCCGTCCAATTAAAGAAAGCCGGCAAATTAAGCCCGCCGGCGAATGTCTCCCTGATGGCGTTTTGCAGCGATCCTACGGTCGAGGCGGTGCTCAGCCAGGATTTCCGGGCGGCGAAACGGGCCGCCGATGCCGACGCCAAAGCAGTGACGACGCTCACGGTTACGGTCACTCAGCAGGTACTAAAGCCCGGCGTCTCGATGAGCCAAATTGCGCCGGGCGCTCCAGAGGTTGCCGATCTACTCAAAGCCGCGGGGGCGACGCCGCCGCCACTTGGCGATACCGGCAGCGAAGTCGACAGTGGCGTGAGAGCGCAACTTTTGGCGCAACGGCAAGTCCAGCCTGGAGACTCGCCGCTTTCCCAGGTTTTGAACCAGTTCGCGGCGCATGGAAACCTCGCTCCCGAGAATGCCCCATGCGATCCGTCGGACCCGTCGCCGCAACCCGGATGTGTTCAGCCGACGCCGAAACCCAAGCCCGGCAGTCCGGGCTACACCGGCGACACGGAGGACTACCTCAATCGGGACAATCCGCTGCTGCAGCCGCATGGCCTCGACGACAAAGCCTTCCAGACCGTCGTCGTCGCCCGCGCGTCACTGAGCGGATCGGCGGATGAGTTGACGGTGGTGGCGGTAGTCGAACCGGGTGGCGACGTAATCGAGGCAAAAAAACTGGTGGCCGAAGAGATTACCGATGCCGTGCTGCATTAACAGCCGCCGCGTGATCAATCGAACTTGGTGCCGAGCAACCTGTTACTCGCCTTTCCAATTGGGCTTGCGCTTTTCCAAAAAGGCGCGGATGCCTTCCCTGGCGTCTTGGCTGGCCCGCACCATACGGCCCATTTCGAGGATGTCCTGATGGAAGGCGTCGTTAGACTCGCTCAGCGAGCGCCGCAAGCTTTTCTTCATCGTGCGCAGCGATAGCGGAGCATTGCCCGAGACTTTCTGCGCGAGCGCGATCGCCGCCTCGCCCAGCTTCGCGGCGGGCACGACTTCGTGCACCAGGCCCATCGAGAGGGCGCGGGCCGCGTCCACCGGCTCGGCTGTATAAAGAATCTGCGCGGTATTCGCGGCGCCGATTATTTCGATCAGCTTACGGATGAAATCGTAGGGCACGAGCAGGCCGACACGCGCGACTGTCATCCCCATCCGGAGGTCCTCAGCGCCGATACGCAGGTCGCAATGCAAGCCGAGCTCGCATCCGCCGGCCAGCGCCGGACCCTGCATCGCGGCGATCGTCGGGACCGAGACATTCTCAAGACGGTGGAATACGCGTTCGACGTTGACCGGGCTATGGCCCCCCTCGAGCCGATCAGCTTCGGCGAGATCGATGCCCGAGCAGAAACTCGCGCCGGCGCCGCGCACGATCAGCGCGAGGACGTCGCGCTCGTGCTCGACGGCGACCAACGCCTCGTCGAGCGCTTTGAGCATCGGCTCGTTGAGGGCGTTGCGTTTTTCGGGACGATTGAGCGTGATGGTCGCGTAATTCTGCTGACGCTCGAATAAGAGCACTTCCCCGGCCATATCGGGACTCCTTTGGATTGAAACGTTAAGACGGCGCGATAGATTTCGGTGCCAGAGCATCGCATGAGGGGCAGCGGCGCTTCAAGCGCGATCGCACCCCACTAAAGAATCTGGACGCGAGTGATGTGAAACATTTCACCCTTATCGTGGCGCGCAGATACGGCAGAATCGCGCACATGCGTAATCTCGTGAAATGGCTGAAGAACTGGCTAGTGCCGCAGGTCCCACGCGCGACCATCTACAAGCTTAGCGACTTCCCGCGCAGTGGGCTGCGCGAGCGACGGACGAAATCTCTATGAAGCCTGAACACTGGATAAAGTCGCTCGCCGTTTGCGGCGTGGCGCTGGTGGCAGCGGGCGAACTCGCGCCGACGTACGCCGGCAACGTAATCAACCAGGCGAGCGGCGGCGGCGCGCCGATTGTGGTTTCGAACGTTGCGCCGACGCAGTTGCTGCAGGCGAATGGCGCACGGTTCGGCTGGACGGTGTATTGCGCGGGGACTGCCGGCACGATCGCGGCGCTGATGATGCCTGGAACGTCGGCGGGCGCGGCGGCTGCGCCGGCACCTTCGCAGACAGTGGGATTCCCGCTCCCGGCCAACACGCTGGTCAATGATCAGGACTTTCTGGTCTCGGCCGACGCGATGCATCAGCGGATCGACGCGGAGGCGCAGGGCAGCAGCCCGGTCAATTGTTACACTTGGGAGGAACAGTGATGTCGACGGGGCGAGCGGCGCGTGAGCGGCAAGTCCGGCATCCGCGTATCTCGGCCGGGAGCGGCGCAAGGATCGGAACCGCGATTGGGTTGCTTCTCCTCGCGGCAACGGGCGCAATGGCCGCGCCTACGAGCGGCGGCGGCTCGGGAAGCGGTGGCGGGGGCGGCGCCGGTATAACCGTAGGTTCGATCGCGGTTCCATCGGGTGGTACGCTCGCGGCGCCTATCGGACGCGCTGGGAGCGGACTTAACCTCGAGAGCGCGACGATTCGCGGTGACGCCAACTACACAATCCTCGCGACCGATCGGATGATCACGACCAACGCGGCATTTACCGCGCCGCGAACGTTCACTCTGCCGGCCGTGAGCGCCATAAACCCGGCGCAGGAGCTGATCATCGCTGACGCGGCCGGCGGCATCTCGAGCACCAACACGCTGACGATCGTTGCGGCGGGATCCGACACGATCAGTGGCGGCGCCTCGGTCACGCTGTCGACGGCCTTCAGCCTCGCGATGCTGCGGCCGGACGGCAACGGGCATTGGGTGTGGTCGGGCTCGCTGCCTTTTCAGTGCGCCGGCGACGTCAATGGCGCTTGTTCGACGATCGTCGGGATCGACGGGATACCGATCACCGGGTCACCCGCCGGCACGAAGGTCCTCGCGCTCAACTCGGGCGGCACCGCGTGGGTGTTCACGAGTTACTGCCCTGACCCACAGGGCGGCGTTGGCGCGGTGCTGGTCGATCAGGCGAGCGGGTGTCTCACCTCCGTCACTAACGGGACGAACGGGCAGGTGTTCCTTGCGCATAGCGGCGCGCAACCAACTTGGGGCGCGTTGCCGTTCGCGAACCTCGCGGGCTCAATCGCCGTTGGGCAGGGTGCGATGATCCCGTACGCCACGATTAACGGTGCCCCGGCCCAGACCATTACGAATAGCGCGACGGCGACGGCGATCTACGGGCCGACTGCGATCCCGGCGAACACGCTCACCGCAGGCGGCTGCTTCGTGATCCAGATTGCCGGGATCGAAACTTATGACAACAGCACCTCGGATACGCTCGCGCTTTTGGTAAAGCTCGGCGGTACGACGATCGTGAGTGGCAACACGCCGAATCCGGGCACTATCTCAGCGACTGGACGCGTATGGCTCCCCGAAGTCTGGATTTGCAACGCGAATAGCAACAACAAGGGACAGATCGAGTGGATGACCGGCAAGGAGCAAGGAAATAGTTCAATCGGAGTAAACGGCGGCACCTCTGCTGTCGACATGACGACGAGTGAGAATCTGGAGCTTGACGTGCAATGGAGCGCCGCAAGCGCAAACGACTCCATCGCAATCGACCTGGTCAAGATTTTCCAGACGATATGATTAAGCCTCTGTTTGCACTCTTACTATCGCTTGGGGTGAGCACTGCGCCAATAGCGGCGTATGGACTGAGTCAATGCGCGGACGGCGACAACGACAATTTCATTCCGCTTGATGTCGGCGACGGCTCAAACTACAACGGCACCGGGTTCATCAATAACTACTACGGACCGGACCAGGCGACGGGGTCGAACAGGCTTACCGGTCTCACCGGCGGTTCGAGTTACCTGGCCGACCTCAAGAATATAGCGAACGGCGCGGGCGTGAGCGGCGGTCCGAGCGGGGTCAAGCCACGATGCTCGAATGGCGCACTGCCGGCTGCGAGCGTGTGTGGCGACGGCTCGACGCCGACGATAGGCGTGGTCTTTATAGGCCAGTCATTGCTGGATCGAATTGTCAGCGACCCAGCGGCCAAGACATCTGCCGCGGCCCTCGGGACGTTTCAAGCGGCGGGCCTGAAAGGATCGATGCTGTATAGCTGGGCGAATCCGTCAAGCCGGACGGATCAAAACGGCGACGCGGTATATACGAACCTCACAGTAAATCCCGCCGTGACACTCGCGAACTGTGCGATCGAGAATCACAACCTTGACCTCTGGGCGAGCGAATCGGCGTCGCAGGGCGGCGGTAGCTGGGGCTCACCAACGACGAGCTGGGGAATTTGCAAGAACGTCCGCGTACCCAACTTCGTCGTGGCCGGCACTGCGGCGCAGGCGCTGACGATGGCGCAGGTTCAAGTCGTGATCCTTTCGATGACCATCGCTTACCAACAAAACACTATGCATCCGATGTCTGACCTCGGCGGCGCGGATTGCCGCGCGTCGAACCTCACTGGCGGAGGCGGGACTGATGTTCTGATGTGCGACATCGCCCACGACACCGGGATCGTGATTCGCAATTTGATGGCGAGCGGAGGCTTTACGAATCTGCAGGAAGTGATCGTCTCCAACGTCAAGTATGAAGGCTACACCGCCTACACGACGCAGCCGCCGCCATGCGATCACGAAGAGGGGTTCGGCGTGAAGAAGGTGATGTGGGCGCAACTCAATCAGGTCTACAACAATTCCGGGACCGTCCAGGATACGATCGTCGGCGACCTCTGTCACAAGTCTCCATGTCCGGGCAACGAGACGCCGATTACCGGAATCGTCCTTGAAGGACCCCCGCTCTGGACCAACGGTTCCACTACGGTCAATAGCGAAAACGTGAAATGGACGCTCGGCGCGGGGTCCGGCGGCTGTATGGCGCAAGGGACGGGCGACGATTTCAATACGTCCAGCGACAGATGCGTGCATCCCAGCCTTTTCGGCAATGGCACGGGCGGGACGAAAACCAGTCTGCCAAATGGGGCATCGAAGCAGGCATGGTCAATGTTTGACTGGCTCGTGAACAACGCGAATCCGAGCGGGTCGGGGCTGGCGCCGGGTGGATCTTATTGGTGGACAAACGGCGCTGCGCCGACGCCAACCGCAACGCCGACGCCGAAGGCCTCCGCGTTTTCAGTGGGACCATAGAAACGAGCGGCGTGGTTGCTACTTAAATCAGATTGAGCCGCTGAAGGCTGAGTCTCAGACGCAAATTTGATTGGGAATGGAGAACGAATATGGAGCTATACTCACTCACCGGATTGAATCAGCGGAGCGCGTTTGTGACGGCGCCGAAAATACCGAACATTGCCTATCGCGCGAGCTGGGATGCGCTTGAGCAGAGCGAGGGCGATTACCACTGGGCGCTGATCGATTCGGCGCGCGCGGCCGCGGCGCAGGCGGGCGGCAAGCTTTCGCTTTCGGTGACCCCGGGAATCCATACGCCCTCGTGGGTTTACGGGGCCGGTGCGGTTGCCTTCAGCTTTGTCTGGGATCAGCCTTACGGACCTCCGGCGGGTTCCGTCGAGCAGATGCCGCTTCCGTGGGACACCACTTATCTGGCAAAGTGGCAGGCCTTCATCGGTGCGCTGGGGGCAAAATACGCCGACGATCCGTTAATCGATCACGTGGTTGCGACTGGGATCAACTCGAAGACTCAGGAGACTTTTCTGCCCAGCAATCCGCAACCGCATCCGATTAATGGCGGTCAGGCTTATAGCTATAACGACAAGGCCAATTGGCTCGCGGCCGGCTATACGCCAAGCTTAATGGAAGCAACGTACAAGACCGTGCTGGCGACGTGGGCCGGAGCATTTCCGAAAACCAACTTTGCCGGGATGTTCGTGCGCTGGGGTTTTCCGCTGAACCCGCCGGACCTCAGTCTATCGCTGATTGCCGATGCGGCGGCGGCATACCCGAGCCAGTTCATCGCGATGAACAACGGCCTCAGCGCCAATTGGGTCTGGCCGGAAATTGCAGGACTGGCGGGTAAGTGCGCGATCGCGTTCCAGACCAGAAGCCCCCTCGGCGACCATCTTCACGAGGCGCTCAACGCCGCAAAGGCGGCCGGCGCGGCTTTCGTCGAAGTCTATCCCCCGGACGTCGCGCAAGTTTGAGTCGGCGCAAGTCTGCCGCGCGGGCCGGGATGCGCTATTCGAGTGCGCCCCGGCTGCGCAGCCGCTCAATCTCCTCTGCGCTGTAACCAAGCAATTCACTTAATATCTGATCGGTATGCTGCCCAATCTGCGGGGCGGGCGCGCGGACAACCGTCGGCGTGCGGCTGAGCTTCCAGGGAACGCCGGCGTGCTGCCTTACGCCGACTTCCGGATGCTCGAGCGCGACCCAGTAATCGCGCGCGCGCAGATGCGGATCCTCTTCGGCCAGATATTTGTTGTCGGCGACCACGGCAGCCGCGATGCCGGCCTGCTGCAAGCTCTCGGCAACGTCGGCGGCACGACGAGTTGACGTCCAAGCCGTTATCAGCGCTTCGAGTTCGTCCTCATTGGTCTTGCGCGCTACGAGCGTGGCGAATTTTGCGTCGCCGGCGAGCATCGGCTGTCCCATCACGGTTGCGAGGCGACCCCAGTCTTCGTCGTTCACGCAGGCTATCGCGACGAATTGATCAATCGTGATGCCGAGAATCTGTTCGGGCCGATCGAGGCACTTGAAGATGCCGTGCGGCGCCATTAGCGGATCGGCGTTGCCGATCCGTTCGGGCTCGCGGCCGTTGAACGTATAGTCGAGGATGCCCTCGGGCAGCAGCGCCATCGCGCATTCCCACTGACTCATATCGATATACTGACCCTCGCCGGTTTTGCGGCGATGGACGAGCGCTGCGAGAATCGCGAACGCGCCGTGCACGCCCGCATTGGGATCGGCATAGCTGAAGCCGGAATGCATCGGGGGCCAGCCCTTGTAGCCGGTCAGCGCGGATAGGCCCGAGAGGGGAACCTGTGCCGGGCCGTAGGCGATATAGTCGCGATAGGGTCCCGTATCGCCATAGCCGGAGAGCGAGATCATGATGATGTCCGGCTTGATTTTCTTCAGCACGTCGTAGCCAAAGCCCATTTTGTCCATCACGCCGTGCGCGAAGTTATTGACGACGACATCGCTGCGCGCGATTAGCTTGCGCGCGATCTCATGGGCCTCGGGCTGTTTGAAATTGAGCGAGAGTGAACGTTTGCCCTGATTGTACTGGTTGAAATAACCGGAGCGATTGAGGCCCGGCTTGCCCTCGGGCCATGGGGGGATCAGGCGCGTAATGCAGGGGCGGGTGCGGGTTTCGATGCGCACGACCTCGGCGCCGAGATGGGCAAGTTGCAGGGTGCAGTAAGGCCCGGCCCAGACCCAGGTGAAATCCGCGATACGGATGCCGTCGAGGGGAAGTTTTGCCGCCATCAGATGACTCCCGCGCGTTGCAGTTCAGCGAGGCGCGCCGCGCTCAGACCGAGGCGAGCGCCGAAAATTTCAGCATTATGCTGGCCGAGGACCGGCGCGGGCAGCCGAATTTCCCACGGCGTCGCACTGTATTTGAGTGGCGCGCCCGGATATTTGTGCGTGCCCGCCTCGGGATGCGGGATTTCGACGAAGAAGCCGCGCGCCTTGAGATGCTCGGAGTTCAGCAGGTCGCCCATGGTCGACACCGGGGCGAACGGCACCCGCTTCGCCTGCACCTTTTTGTAGAGATCAAGTACAGTTTGATGCGAGACGTATTCCTCGAGAAAAATCCGCAAGGCCTCCCAGTTATCCGCGCGCTTAAGGCGATCGGCAAAGATCTCCTCATTCGCCCATTCGGGATTACCCATCACCTCGACGAAAGCGCGCCACTGATGCTCTTCCACGCAACAGAGGTAAATCCAGCCGTCCTTGCACTGCATCGCCTCCAGCGGCTGGATCGGTTTGCGGCCGAGCCGATTAGCGATTACCCCCATGTACGGCCAGTACTCGAAGAACAGTTCGAGCTGCGCGGCTAGGGATTCCTGAATCGAGACGTCAACGTGCTGGCCTTCGCCGTCGCGCAGCGCCGCCATCACGGCCCCCAACGTCGCGACGGCGCCGTGCACCCCGCCCTGAAAGCCCGATTGGCTGCCGAAGGCGCGCAGCGGCGGCATCTCCGGATGATCCATCCCGCCGCCATTGATTACGCAGATACCGCCGGCGCTCCAGAGCGTAAGGTCCTCGGCGCGCCAATCGCGCCAGGGACCGGTCAGTCCATAGGGGGTGATCGAGGTCATGACGAGGCGCGGATTAACCCGGCGCATCCGCGCGAAATCAAGCCCGATACGCGCCATGTCCGGCGGAGCAACATTGTGGATCAGAATGTCGGCGTCGGCGCACAGCCGATCGAGCAACTCCATCCCCTCGGCCCGCGCCAGATCGAGAGTTACGCCATACTTGTTGGCGTTAAGATAGAGGAAGAGCCCGCTCTTCTCCTGATGCGACGTGCCGCCGGGGAAGGGTCCGCGGCGACGGGCGCCGTCACCGATACCTGGACGTTCGATCTTGATCACCTCGGCGCCGAGGTCCGCCATCAGCTTGGCGGCGTAGGGCGCCGACACCATCTCGCCGACTTCGACTATTTTGAGACTGGATAATGCTGCGGGCATGATTCGTCCGACTCCTCGACCGCCTTTGGGTTAAGGAGCAACCTGGCGAAAGGGTCGCACCTCGACGCGGGCGAAAACCCCTTGCTTCACATACGGATCATTGCGGATGAATTCCTCGGCCTCCGCCTGAGTCTCCATTTCGACGATCATCAGGCTGCCCGCGCCGTCAGTAAAGGGGCCGCCGATAATCAGGCGTTTCTGGTCGATTAGCGGCTTGAGATTTTCGAGATGGGCCGGCCGCACTGAAGGTCGCAGCCGAGCCCCTTCGGGTCCGTCGTAACCGATTATGACAAAAAGCATCCGCGCCCTGCTCCTATCCCGAATTCGCGACAATCCGACGATTCGCGAACCTAGCATGGGCTGGCGCGGATACTCCAGTCGCATGACGGCGCCCGCGCACCGACGGCTTCATCGCGACTTCATACAGGCCTAAGAAGATCGTAATAAAAGGTCAATAGCGTCGGTGTGCAATGAAGCTGAGCGACGAAGCCGGCAGGAGCAAGGCGCAAAGGGTCGATCGCAGCGGCGCTGCATCGGATGCAGCGCGGTTTTCCCGGTAAAAAATGTGATGGTTTCGGCGGTGGGATTATGCGCCGAGTGCAGCGATCAATCACCATTCGGCTGGCGGACGGTGTACGACCGCGAACGCCGAATCGGCCGGATTCCGTCAAATCTCGCGCCCGCTCGCTAACGGCGATTTCCCCCGGAATCGATGCAAGTGGCGGCCTCTACCACCGGCGTGCGGGTGCCGCTGTGCGGGCGGCGGTTGCCATCGCCCAAACGCGATGGTTCCCGGTCTTCATTTTGTCGCGATCGTGCCGTAACCACCCAGATAGAACAAAAAGTAGAGGACGCCGACGGCGAGTAGAATTGCGAAGGCGGTGCAGTCGAGCGCGCGCACTTCATACTGTCCGAGGCTGGTCGGTTGCGCGCCCATCCCGAAGCCGCGCGCCTCGAGCGCCATCGCCATGTTGTTAACCCGTCGCAGTGCACCCATGAAGACCGGGATGAGCGTCGGCACATAGCGGCGCATCCGCTCGAAGAGGTTGCCGCGATTGAAGTCGTAGCCGCGCAGCCCCTGGGCCTGTACAACCGTAAGCGCCGAATCCATGAAGAGCGGGACCAGCCTGAAGGCGAGGCTCATCGCGAAGGCGACGCGGTAGGGTACGCGCAGGCTCACGAGGCTCGTGCTGAACTCCTCGATGGTTGTGGTCGAAAGAAACAGGATCGAGCCGGCGAGCAGCTCGGCGAGCTTCAGCCCTTTGCCGAAACCGAACAGAAGCGACGGGAGGCTTAGATGGATGAAGCCCAGATGGACGAGTGCCGGGCCCTGACGATAGACCACCATCCATTGGATCATGGTCGGCGGAATCATCAGCAACATGAACCAGCGAAAGGCGTAGAAGTTCTGCCACGCGCCGCTGACGCGCGCGAGCACGACCATCGCGATCGCGAGCGGGGCCAGCACCAGCGGCTGATCGACCCAGAAGGCTGACCAGAAAATGATAAAGAGCGCGAAGAGCTTGACCACCGGATGGAGGCGATGGATGAGGCTTTTCTGCTCGATGTAGAGCGAGGTCTGCACGACAGTCGCCCTACTCTGCCGCACTACGAGCGCGGACAATGGCGACGAATTCCTCGACGCTGAGAGCGGTGAAACCGAAGCGGCGGGCGAGGCTGGTGATTTCGGGCGGGCGAAACGAGGATTCGCGCAGCAGCGCATCCTGCGCAAAAAACTCACGCACCGGACCGTCGAACAGCATCCGGCCCTGACGCAGCAGGACGACGCGGTGGGCATACTCGGCGACCAGCCAAGGGGTGTGCGTGATAATTACGATCGCGATCCCGGCGCGATTCAGATCTGCGATCAGACCCATCATGCGACGCTGCTCGCGATAATCGAGTCCGGTCGTCGGCTCGTCGAGAATCAGAATGCGCGGGCGCAATGCGAGCACGCTGGCCACCGCGAGCCGCTGCCGCTCACCCTTGCCGAGCAGGAACGGGTCGCGCGCGCGCGCATCTTCGAGGTTGACGGCGCGCAGCACCTCGGTGACGCGCTGTTCGACCTCGGCGGCGTCAAGGCCGAAGTTGCGCGGGCCGAAGGCGACCTCGTCTTCGACGGTCGCGGCGAAGAGTTGATGGTCGGGATTCTGAAAGACATAACCGGCGAGCGGAGCGCTTTCGACGGGACGCATCGCGGCGCGGTCGCGGCCCGCGAGCAGGACGACCCCGCTGGCGGGCTTGAGCAACCCGACCAGATGCTTGGCGAGCGTAGTTTTGCCCGAGCCGTTCTGTCCGACGATCGCGATAAACTCGCCGGGCGCGATCTTGAGGTTGATCGAGTCGATTACCGGCCGCTTGTTCGCGTAGGCGAAGCTCAAGGCGCGGACCTCAGCGAGTGGCGTCGTCACGGCTGACTGCGCGGGCGTCGGCGCCACAGGCGAGTCGCGGTCAGGCGCTGGGGCGAGACCGTCTTTCATGCTGAGACGCTGTCGAACGAGACGCTCGGCCGCCTCGACGCTGTCGGCGTGTTCGGCAATTCCCAGCAGCGCCAGCGCGCGATTCAGATCCGGCGGATGGACGCCGCAGGCTTCGAGCAGATCGAGCCGCGTCAGAACCGCGGCGGGCGAATCCTGCACAATAATCGCACCATCGCGCATCATAATGATGCGATCGCAGGCGCGCAGCTCCTCGGCTTCGTGCTCGATCACGATCAGGCTCAGACCGTCGCTGCGCAGGCGATGGATCAGGGCGAGCACTTCGGCGCGCCCTTCGGGATCGAGATCGCTGGTCGGTTCATCAAAGATGATCACCTGCGGGCGCAGCGCGAGCACGGCGGCGATCGCGAGCCGCTGCTTTTCGCCGCCCGAGAGCGAGGTCGGATCGCGCGCGTCGAAGCCGGCCAAGCCGACCGCGGCGAGCGCGGGCGCGATGCGGGCGAGAATCTCGTCGCGCGCCATCCCGATCTGCTGCATCGCGAAGGCGACCTCGAACCCGGCGTTCGTCGAGAAGAGTTGCGCCTCGAAATCCTGAAAGACCATCCCGACCATCGGCGCAAGTTCGCAAACCCGGGCGTCGCCGACTTCGCGCCCGGCGAGCTTGAGGACGCCGTGAAAGTCACCATCCTCAAAGCTGGGGACGAGGCGATTCAGGCATTTGACCAGCGTGGATTTGCCTGCACCGGACGCGCCCATGATCCCGACCATCTCACCGGGCTTGAGCACCAGATCGATGTCGCGAAGCGCGGGACGATCGGATCCCCGGTAAGCGAAGCTGACCTGCTCGAGCGTCGCGGCGGGCGGCTTCACAAAAGCATCATGCCGGCGAACGCGATCAGCACCAGCGGACTGACCACCACCGCGATCGCTTTGTTGTAGGGCGCCAGCGCATAGGCGGCGGGGAGAAAGCGCGGCACCCAGCGGCCGGTCGCGATCAGATTGCCGGCGAGCCAGGCGCTCACTTCGCCGCCGAGCAGCATCGCGAAGCCGGCCAGACGGATCGATTTGCGACGGGGCCTCAGCTCCGGCATCACGTCGGAATAGAGCAGATGCGCGGCGCGCACGCGCGGATAGACCGCCGCGAGCAGCAGGGGCGAGAGCACCATCGCGGCCAGCATGTTGTTGAAGATGATGACGTTGCCGAGGAGCCAGAACGGGCGCAGCGCGAGCAGGTTATCGCCCCATCCGACGGTGACGGCGCAGAGTACACTCGCACTCAAACAGGCAGCGAAGTATTTCGCGAAGGTGCGCGGCGCCATCAGATGCATCGCGCTTTCGCCCGGCGCCGCGAGCAGGCTCCAGACTTTGTAGGGGATGTAACCGAAGGCGAGGTTACCGAAAAATCCGAAGATGTCGCCCGGACCGACACCGTAGAAGAAGTCGCCGATCATATTGCCGATCGCCGAACCCCATGCGGCGGCAGGACCAAAGAGCATCGAGCAGACGACCGGGATCGCGTTGCCGGGCCGCAGCTCAGTAACTCCCGGGATCAGCGGCACGACCTTGAAGGGCACGAGGATCGCGGCGTAGAGCGCCGCTGAGAGCACGCACAGCACGACCATCCGGGTGTTGCGCCACATCAGGCGCAACTCGTGGCCACTCGCCTCGGATGGCGTGGGCGCTAGTGCGGTCGCGCCGATAACGGCAGTCGCGGGGCTCACGGCGGGTTCTGCGGGATGCGCGCTCATCGACGCAGACCAGTATTACGCTGCGCGCACGCCAATCAAGCGGCTGGCCTGAGTTACCAAGCGAGTTGCGCAGACCCGCTGGCATCGGCGAAAATCCTCCGACGTTCTCCCTTGAGGCCGACCATCATGCCGATCTACGAGTACGAATGTGACGCATGCCATCGCCGCACCAGCGTTCTGACCCTGCGGGTCAGCGAAAAGGCCAAGCCGCAGTGCGGGAAGTGCGGCAGCAAGAAGCTGCATCGCCTGATGTCGCGCTTTGCGATGCCGCGCAGCGAGGAATCGCGGATGGACGCGCTGGCCGACCCCTCGAACTTCGGCGACCTCGACGAGAAGGATCCGAAGAGCCTCGCGCGGGCGATGCGCAAGATGGGGCGCGAGATGGGCGACGAATTCGGCGGCCCGGAATTCGATGACGCGGTCAACGAACTGGAAAGCGGCGGCGACCTCGGCAGCGACGACGACGCGGGTGGCGGCGACGATGACGATCTCTGACGCTCGCGCGCGATTTGCAATTCGCGCCCGCTTTGGTCGATAACCAAGCTCCAACCGAAAGGACAACAGCATGGCAGGGTTACTTGACGATAAGGTGGCGTTCGTTACCGGCGGCGGCTCGGGAATTGGCCGGGCGACTGCGCTCAGGCTCGCGCGCGAGGGCGCAAAGATCATGATCGCTGACTACGTGCCCGAGAGCGCGGAGAAGACGGTCAAGCTGATCAAGGATGCGGGTGGGAACGCAAGCTGCGTCGCGGCCGACGTCGCGATCGCACAGCAGGTCGAGGCCGCGGTCGACAAAACCGTCGAGACCTACGGGCGGCTCGATTGCGCCTTCAACAACGCTGGCATCGAGGGCACGATCGCCGAGACCACCGCCTATCCCGAAGAGAGCTTCGACCGCACCATCGCGATCAATCTCAAAGGCGTCTGGCTTTGCATGAAATACGAGCTTCCGCAGATGCTGAAGCAGGGCAGCGGCACGATCGTCAACACCGCCTCCACGCTGGGTCTGGTCGCGATGGAGACGGCGGGCGCTTATGTCGCCTCCAAACATGGCGTCGTGGGTCTGACGCGGACGGCGGCACTCGAGTTCGCGCAAAGGAATATCCGGGTCAATTGCGTCTGCCCGGGCTTCATCCGCACACCGATGATCGAGCGAGCTCTCGACAAGAACATGGTGGACGAAGCTTCAATGGTCGCGATCGAGCCCGTTGGGCGTCTCGGCAAGCCCGAAGAGATCGCCGAGGGTGTGCTGTGGCTATGCTCGGATGCGGCCTCGTTCGTCACCGGACATACGTTAACGATCGATGGCGGCTGGACCGCGCGTTAACACCCGGTGGAGCGAAGTGCAACGAGCGGGCGAGTCTGGTCTTTGGCCGCGCCTCGCAGACTCGGCCGCCCCCTGCGATGGCGGCTGGACCGCGCGCTAACCTAACTCAACCCCAAGGAGAGCAGACGATGGCAGGACTTCTACAAAATAAGGCCGCGCTCGTGACCGGCGGCGGCTCGGGAATCGGGCGTGCGACTTCGCTCCTACTCGCGAAGGAAGGCGCGAAGATCATGATCGCGGACTACGTGCCGAAGGGCGCGGAAGAGACCGTCAAGATGATCAAAGATGCGGGCGGCGTCGCGAGCTGCGTGGCCGCCGACGTCTCGGTCACCACGCAGGTCGAGATGATGGTCAACAAAACCATCGAGACCTACGGCCGCATCGATTGCGCCTTCAACAACGCCGGCATCGAGGGCAAATTCTCCGACACCGTCCAATGCACCGAGGACAACTGGGACCGCGTGGTCGCGATCGATCTCAAGGCTGTCTGGCTCTGCATGAAGTACGAGATTCCGCAGATGCTCAAGCAGGGCGGTGGCACGATCGTCAACACGGCGTCGATCGCGGGGCTGGTCGGCTTTAACGGAATCCCGGCCTACGTCGCGGCCAAGCACGGCGTCGTCGGCCTGACCAAAACCGCCGCGCTCGAGTATGCGCAGAAAAATATCCGGGTGAATTGCGTCTGCCCGGGCGTGATCCGCACCCCGATGGTCGAGCGCGCGATCGACGGCGGCGGTTTCACCGAAGCCGACGTCATCATGAGCGAACCGATCGGGCGCCTCGGCAAGCCGGAAGAGATCGCCGCGGGCGTCCTGTGGCTGCTCTCCGACGCCGCCTCCTTCGTCACCGGGCATCCGCTGGTAATCGATGGCGCCTGGATCGCGCGTTAACACTAGTGGAGCGAAGCGGAAGGAGCAGGCGAGTCTGGTCTTTGGCCGCGCCTCCGGTGGGTGGCCGAGTCTGCGAGGCTCAGCCCAAGGCGAGACTCGGCCGCCCCCTGGAGCTGCGTCAAAAATCTCAAAGCTAACCGCAAAACACTCACGGGGAGAACAGAAATCATGGCTGGAAAACTTCAGGACAAAGCAATTCTCGTGACGGGTGGCGGCTCGGGGATCGGCCGCGCGACCGCGCTCCTGCTCGCCCAGGAAGGCGCCAAAGTCATGATCGCGGACTACGTGCCCGAGAGCGCCGAAAAAACCGTCAAGGCGATCAAGGACGCCGGCGGCGCGGCGAGCTGTATCGCCGCCGACATCTCGAACCCGAAACAAGTCGAGATGATGGTCAGCAAGGCCGTCGAGACCTATGGACGACTCGATGGCGCCTTCAACAACGCCGGCATCGAGGGCAAGATCGCCCACACCGCCGATACCACGGAAGAGATCTTCGATCGCATCATCGCGACCAACTTGAAGGGCGTCTGGATGTGCATGAAATACGAGCTGGCGCAGATGCTCAAGCAGGGCGGCGGCGCGATCGTCAACACGGCGTCAGCCGCGGGATTGGTCGGGGTCGAAGGGCTGTGCGCCTATAACGCGTCGAAGCACGGCGTGGTCGGCCTGACCAAAACCGCGGCGCTCGAATACGCACAGAAAAACATCCGGGTGAATTGCGTCTGCCCGGGCTTGATCAACACGCCTATGGTGGCGCGGATGATCGATAGCGGCGGCATGAACGAGCAGGATTTTGTCGCCGGCGAACCGGTCGGCCGCATGGGCAAGCCCGAAGAGATCGGCGCCGGCGTACTCTGGCTGCTCTCCGACGCCGCGTCTTTCGTCACCGGGCATGCGATGGCGATCGACGGCGGTTGGACCGCACGCTAAATCACAATCAGTCAACAACGGGGAGAACAGGAATTATGGCAGGAACACTTCAAGCCAAGGCGATTCTGGTAACCGGCGGCGGCTCGGGCATCGGGCGGGCGACTTCGCTCCTGCTCGCCAAAGAGGGCGCGAAGATCATGATCGCGGACTACGTGCCCAAGGGCGCGGAAGAGACCGTCAAGATGATCAAGGATGCGGGCGGGACCGCGAGTTGCATGGCCGCCGACGTCTCGGTGCCCAAGCAGGTCGAAGCGATGATCGCTAAGACCGTCGAGACCTACGGCCGGATCGATGGCGCGCACAACAACGCCGGCATCGAAGGCAAGATGATCGAGACCAGCGCCAACACCGAAGAGAATTTTGACCGCATCATCGCGATCAACCTCAAGGCCGTATGGCTCTGCATGAAGTACGAAATTCCGCAGATGCTCAAGCAGGGCGGCGGCGTGATTGTCAATACCGCGTCGATCGCCGGTTTGGTCGGGTTCGAGGGCATGTCCGCCTACGTGGCCTCCAAGCACGGCGTAATCGGTCTGACCAAGACCGCCGCGCTCGAATACGCGCAGAAAAATATCCGCGTCAATTGCGTCTGTCCGGGCGTGATCAACACCCCGATGGTCGCGCGTCTGCTCGATAGCGGCGGTATGAACGAGTCGGACATGACGGCGGGCGAGCCGGTGGGCCGTTTCGGCAAGCCCGAGGAGATCGGCGCGGGCGTGGTTTGGCTGCTCTCGGACGCTGCGTCATTCGTCACCGGGCATTCACTGGTGATCGACGGCGGCTGGGTCGCGCGCTAGGGAAGCTCTGCACAAGCGCATTTTTTAGAATCGCTTCGCGCTGGTCCTTCGACACGGCTCGCGCTACTCGCCGGCTCAGAGGACAAATTGGGCTTGTGCAGTGGTTCCTTACTTCTCGAGCATCACGACTGCGGCGGCGGCCATGCCGTCGCCGCGGCCGAGTGCGCCGAGCCCTTCCGGATTCGACGCCTTGACGTTCATCGCCGCTTCCGGGGCGCCAAGCGCGCCAGCGAGTCGCGTGCGCATCTCCGCAAGGTGCGGCGCCAGCTTGGGCCGCTGCGCGAAGATCGTGACGTCGGCGTTACCCAGCCGCCAGCCGTCGGCGGCGGCATCTATCCATACCAGCTTGAGCAATTCGATACTGTCGGCATCCTTGTAGCGCGGATCGTCGTCGGGAAAATGGCGGCCGAGGTCGCCGCGGCCGAGCGCGCCGAGGATCGCGTTGGCCAGCGCGTGGGCGGCAACGTCGGCGTCGGAGTGGCCGCGCAGCCCATGCGAGTGCGCGATCGTCACGCCGCCCAGCACCAGCCGCCGCCCGGCCTCGAGCGGATGGAAGTCGAAGCCCTGCCCTACCCTAGTACGCATCGTCAATTGTGAACGTTCAGCGCCGTTGACAAGGCATCTGCGTCACTCCAAGCTCATCGGGTATGCGCGAGTTCTGGAAACGTCCCAAATTCTGGATCGGATTGATCATTATCCTCTGGGTCGCGTACATCGTGTACGCGAACTTTCAACTGTCGCCGGTCGAGATTCGCCTGATCCCATTTTTCGCGACGCTGCAGTTGAAGATTTCGGCGATTATCATCGGTTCCGCCGTCGTCGGCTGCGCGGCGACGCTCGGTGTTCAATTCTTCTGGCGCAGGCGCGCCTCCTCGAAGGCCGGACTACAAGCGAGCGCCGCCGCTGCGTCGAGCAGCAAAACCGTCGCCTGATCGCCCGGCTTCAGCACGGTCAGCTCCGCCGGTCCGATTAGGAGCGCATCGGCGCGCGCGAGCGAACTCAGCACGCCGGAGCTTTGATTTCCGGTCGGAGTGGCGTAAAGCTCGCCGTCACGCCGCTCGAGCGTGACGCGGACGAATTCGGTGAGGCCGTCTGCGAGACGTATCTCGACGGCGCATCTGACCGCCAGGCGCGGCAGTCCGAGGTCGCTCCGTCCCCCCATCTTGCGCAGCGCCGGCCGCACATAGAGATAGAAGCAGACCATCGTCGAAACCGGATTTCCGGGCAGGCCGAAAACCGGTTTGCCGGCGATCGTGCCGAACTTGAGCGGGCGACCGGGCTTTTGCGCGACCCCGTGGAACATCTGATTGAGTCCCAGGCCGTCGAGCTCCTGCTTTACATGGTCGAACTGGCCAACCGAGACGCCGCCGGTCGAGAGCACCGCGTCGAAAGCGAGCGCTTCTCCTAGGCGCTCGCGGATCTCCTCGGGGCGATCGCGCGCGACCTTGAGGATCGTTGCTTCCGCGCCGGCCTCGCCGATCGCCGCGGCCAGCGCGTAAGCGCTTGAGTTGACCACCTGCGCACCCGTCGGCGCCTGATCGACATCCACTAGTTCGTCGCCAGTCGCGACGATCGCGACTCGCGGACGGCGATAGACGTCGACCATCGCGCGATTGAGCGACGCCAGCATCCCGACATCTGCGGCCGACAGCGTCTTGCCCGCCGCGATCACCAACTCGTCCCGCCGCAAGTCCTCACCGCGCGGACGGACGAAGGCGCCGACTGTTGCCGCGGCGAGGATTTCGACCGCTTCGCCAAGACTGCGAGTTCGCTCGACCGGGACGATTGCGTCGGCGCCATCCGCAACCGGCGCTCCAGTCATCGTGCGGACCGTCTCACCCGCGCCGACGCGGTGGATCGGCATCAGGCCCGCGCCGACCGTTTCGACCACCTTGAGCCGCACCGGACGATCCTCGCGGGCGGCGGCAACGTCTGCGGCGCGCACCGCGTAGCCGTCCATCGCGGAATTGGCAAAGCCCGGAATATCGCGCGGCGAGCGAATCTCCTCGGCGAGGACTCGCGCCAACGCCTCGCGGAGCGAAACCCGCTCGACGGCCAGGCGCTTCACGTTTTCGATAACGAGATGCAAGGCGGCCTCGGTGGTAATCATTGCATCCCCAGCATACGCTGCTCGGGCGCTAATAAAAATCCGTAACGCCCAGCAACGGTCGAACGTATCCTATAACGACACGCGCTTATCCCACTCCCCCCGAGATTGGCGCGTCGCTCCCGACCGATTGGGAGAGGGGCAGGGACCCGATGTCGCCCCCCCGTGCATAGGGTTGTCCCCTCTCCCGCTTTTCTTGAATTTATCGACAAAACCACGTAGGCCCTATGAGGCAAGCGGCAGCGTTGGGAGTAGCCTTTTGCGCCGCCGCTCGCGAAATCCGGCTAGATTGCGCTTGAGGAAATCGATGGACCTGGGAATCGCGGGAAAAACAGCCTTGGTGTTGGGCGGCAGCAAGGGTCTCGGACGCGGCGTCGCCCATGCCTTGGCGGCCGAGGGCGTCGCCGTCGCTGTATTGGCGCGCGGTCAGGAGGCGATCGACAAGACGGTCGCCGAAATCAACGGCCGCGGGGGACGCGCCATCGGCGTCGCTGCGGATCTAGCCGATTGGCCGACGGTCGAGCGCGCCTTCAACACCGCGCGTCAGCAGCTCGGGCCGATCGATATTCTCCTCAATAACTCGGGTGGCCCACCGCCGTCGCCGGTAATCGGCGTCGCGCCCGAAGTCTGGGAAGCACAATTTCGCCAGATGGTGTTGGTGCTGTTTCGCCTGACCGATCTGGTGCTGCCCGAGATGCGGACGCGCAAATGGGGCCGCATCATCAACGTCGCCTCCGAGTCCGTGATCCAGCCGATTGCCGCCATCGGTATTTCGAACACGCTGCGCGCCTCGGTCGTCGGCTGGGCCAAAACCCTCTCCGGCGAGGTCGCCCGCGACGGCGTTACGGTCAACACGATGTTGCCGGGCCCCTTTGCCACGGACCGTGTAGCGCAGGTCTCGAAGATGATGGCGAGTCGGCAGAACATCACGGTTGAGGAGGTCCAAAAACGCCTCGCCAATCAGGTGCCGGTCGGACGGATCGGTGACGCCGCCGAGTTCGGCGCGATCGCGGCCTTTCTCGCCAGTCGGCACGCCGGCTATATCACGGGATCGACGATTCGCGTCGAGGGCGGGACTATCCGCTCAGTCTAGCCAGTCAGGCTGTAAGCTCGGGCCGGGGCTTGGGGGAGAGCTAAAGTTCGGGGGAGACCTGGGCGCTAGTCGCTCCGTTCGCGGGTACGCGAACCTGATAGACTCTCGCGCTCGGTGGGGCGCAATCGCCAACCAGCGCAGGATTCAATGCGCGCAGGACACTGACCGCGGTGTGCTGACGCGCGGCCACCGCCTTGAGCGGCGTACCACCCTTCACAGTGACCGTCTGATAGGAAGGAGTTGCTGCATAGCGCATCGGTTCGATCCCGTAGGCTTCGCGATGACGCGCAATCAACGCTACGGCCATAAAGCGATTAAGCAGGGTGCGGGTACGGCGGGGTATGCGCTCGATCAGGCGCTCGTACGGAGCGTCGGCCAGACGGAGATAGCGGTCACAACCGGTTTCGCCGTTGTTCCACGCTACCAATGTCATCCGCCAATCCGAGCCGGTCTGCTCGTGGAGCGTCGTCAGGTAATCCGCCGCCGCGCGCGTTGACTTGATCGGGTCGCGCCGCTCGTCCACCCAGCGGTTGATCGTTAGACCGAAGCGGCGGGCAGTACCGCGGCTGAGTTGCCAAGGGCCAGCCCCATTTGCCGCAAAGCCGCTCTCGGCAACGGTTAGATAGACCAGGTCAGGCGGCAGCCCGCGGTCCCGCAGCAACGATCCCATCTCGGCCATGTATGGGCTGATCCGCCGAAACGACCGGTTAAGCGTCGCGGGCTGGTTAACGTAACCGTCCACATAGGCCTGGACGGTGCGATTCAACACGATCGGAAAGGGCGCGACACTTTGCGGTTGGCTGCGTACAAAGGGCCCACTGTCCGACCCCGGCTTCGTGGCGGCAGCGGCGTCGTCATTCTGCGCCGGGGCATTCTGAGCCGGGCTCGCATGGTCGGTCGCCACGCCGGTGACCGACAATCCTGCCTGCTCGGAGGAGGAATTCAGCGCCGGCGAGCAGCCGAACAGCGGTGCCGCTAGACAGGCAAGTACAGAAATCTTTAGGAGGTTCCCCGGCATCAAGTTCCCGTTGACGAGGCTCACCTTATTGTCCTGGGCAACCGCAATCAACCCATCTGACATCAAAAAATCTAATATTATAAACAGCTATTTCTATTATGCCGCACCGCTCGTTGAACGTAACTTGAGGCGAAAACCGTCCCGTCCGCCGACGACAACTCTCGGCGGACGAACCACGCTATGCTAATTTCTGACGGCGATGGATCTGTGGCGCGACATAGTCGAAAGCCTACCGCAGGCCGTGCTCGTGCTGTCGCAGACGGGCGATCCGATCACGGTCAATCCGGCCGCCGAGACTTTGCTGGGAGTTTCGCCCATCGTGCGCTTCCGCGTCGAACGCCTGTTCGAGCTCAATCAGTGGCTCGCTGATATGGTCAAGACTTGCTTCGAGACCGCGCAGAGCCTCGAAAATCCGGCGATCGAGCTCGCCCTGGAGAAGCGCCGGGTCTCCGTTCACGCGGGCGTTTTCCCCTTACTCGGACCGGTTGGTGAAGCCCAGAGCGTGGTTGTCCTGCTTCACGATCTTTCCCATCAAAGAGGACTCGAACTCGGCGGCGAGCGCAATCGTCACGCGCTGCGGCTATCGCCCGCCGGGCTCGCCCACGAGGTCAAGAACCCGTTAACCGGGATTAAAGGGGCCGCCGAGCTGTTGGCGGCGCTCTTTCCAGCCGACGAGCGCGCCCGTCAGTACTGTGGATTGATTCTGCAGGGGGTTGATCGAATCGCTTCGCTGGTCGAGCAGGTACTGGCGGTATCGGGGCCGGCCCGGCTCAATCGCGGGCGCTTCAACATCCATCAGGTGCTGCATCAGGCGCTGCGGATGGCGGGTCTGTTCGAGCCGGTGCAGCAGGGTGTCGTGGTTGAACAGTTGTTCGACCCAAGCCTGCCCGAGGTTAACGGCGACGCCGCGGCCCTCGAGCGCGTCTTCTTGAACCTGTTGCGCAACGCACGCGAGGCGATCGACGAGAGTCCCACGGGCACTCGACATCTGATCAGGATTAGGACCGCGATGGAGAGCCAATTCAGGATCTCGTCCAAAGGGCGGCGGCGTCAGTTTCTGCGGGTCGAGATTAGCGACACCGGCAAAGGGATAACCGGCGAAGAAATAGAACAGCTTTTCACACCTTTCTTCACCACCAAGGCAAAGGGCACAGGGCTCGGCCTGATGTTGAGCCAACATACGATCGAGCTTCATGGCGGCAAGCTGTGGGCCGAGAGTCGCGGCCCTGAGAATCTGCTCCGCAGCGACTCCGTGAGAGACCCCGCGCAACCTGCGGATCCGGTGCAACCGGTCGGCATGACTTTCCACGTCCTGCTGCCTTTCGACTAGGACCAGTTTCTACGGGCAATAGTCGGCTGCAACGGATGCGAAACGATTGCCGTAGCGAAATCGCAAATCATGTTGCAATATCGTCGATAATACTCGCGGCGAATGAGCTTCGCGCGCAGAACGGAGTGCGCTTAATCGCGATGACTGAGACCGCGCATTCACTGCCTTAACATACGTCTGTTATGCATTGATATGTCTAATTGTGTATTGATCAGGGGTGGACCACCTTCTTCGCTCTCGCTCGTGGCAAAATAAAAGCGAAGCTATCGGATTGGGGGCGATTTCGCTGATGGATACCTAGCGGGCATCAGGTTTGCTCACATCCACTCTGACGCGCGCGTGAATCCGCGTCAGACCCGCGTCAAAGTGGAGAAGCATGAAAAAGGCTGAGGCCTGCTGCGCGTCCTGGATCGATGCTGTTGCAGATGTCGACCCGGCGCGCGAGCTTGATGAGGCCGAGCTCTGGCTGACGCGCACCGTGCGTATCGGAATCGGCTGCACGCTGCCGCTGCAGCTCGGCCATCTCGTGATAGTCATGGTCCGCTTTCCGTGGTTCGCACGATCGGTCGGGCCGATCCTTTTCTGCGATCTCGCCTTTACCGGCTTTTTTCTCGGCTGGACCTGGACGCGATCGTTCCACGACCGCTGGCGCGAGGGGGTCTTCGCCTGGAGCTCGACGCTGGTCGTGAGCGCCGCGATTGTCGGGACGATCACCCATCAGATGACCGCCTTCTTCCTCGCGTTGGTGCTGATGCTGTTTGGGACGGCTGCCTTCGCACCATGGGGGATGCTGTGGCAGTCATTCTTCGTGCTGGTCTGTCTAGGCGCGGCGGTTGCGGCGACGGAGATTGCGCCGCAGGCTGCTGACGGCTTTCAACTGTTTCGCTTGCTCGAATTATCGACCGCCGCATTTATCTCACTGTTCCTCGCGACCTTGACCGAGCGTTATCGCAACAGCATCAAGTTGCGGCTCCAAGCACTGGTGCAGAATGTCGAGCAGCTACGCGCGGCCGAGCGGGCGGTCGCCGCGGCACGAGAGGCCGCTGAGGCGAGTTCACGCGCCAAGAGTGATTTTCTTTCGAGTATGTCGCATGAGATTCGCACGCCCATGAATGCGATCCTGGGAATGGCCGAGGTCCTGGCTGATAGTGAACTCAGCCCCGATCAGCGCAAATACCTGTCGATCATGATGAACAACGGCGGCGCGCTGCTCGACCTGATCAACGCGATCCTCGATCTGGCGCGGGTCGAAAGCGGCCGCCTCAAGCTCGAAGAGACCAGTTTCGATCTCTACGAGCTGACCGAACGCGTTGCCGAAACTCTCGCGCTGCGGGCCCATCAGAAGGGCCTCGAGTTGATCGTCGATATTTCGCCGGCCACTCCGCAGACCGTGATCGGCGACCCTCTGCGGGTGCGCCAGGTACTGACCAACCTGCTCGGCAACGCGATCAAGTTCACGGCGCAAGGGGAAATCGCGCTCGAAATCAGACCCGAAGACGATCATGGGATGATCCGCTTTGCGGTCCACGATACTGGAATCGGTATTCCCGCTGAGCAAATCGAAAGCATCTTTAGCAGCTATGCTCAGGCGGAATCCTCGACCGCGCGCAAGTACGGTGGCAGTGGCCTCGGCCTCGCGATTGTCAAACAGCTCGCCGAGCTGATGGGTGGGCGGGTCGCGGTGGAAAGCACCGTCGATTGCGGCAGCACCTTTCACTTGAGCGCGCGCTTCAGATTGCCGGACGGGTCGGCCACGGCTGCAACCGTGGTCACTCGACCCCCGGGGAATCTCAAGCTTCTCGTCGTCGACCCGAACGCCACCAGTCGGCGAACGTTAGCCGCGATGCTCGCCCATCTGGGCGCGCAATGCACCGTCGCCGCGGACGGCGATGAGGCGCTCGCGCGCCTGCGCGACGATCGCCACGGCTACGACGCTCTCCTGCTCGACAATCAGGCGATGGGGCTTGGGGGTGTTGAAGCCGCCCGCCGAATCATCGCGGCGGGCTGCGGCCAAATTACGATCATCCCGATGTTAACTGCGAACGACCTCAGCGTGAAGCTGCCGATATTCCGTGGTCTCGGCCTGATCACGCATCTGGTCAAGCCGATCCGGCGCGCGGAGCTAGCTGGCGCCCTCCAAGCCGTCGCCGAGGAACGCACCGTCGCCCGGTTGGAAAAGCCCGCCGCGTTTGCTGCGAGCGGCGCGGCCCTGGCGCTCGGCGCGGCGCCGGATCGCGAAACTGCACCGCGTTTGCTCTCCCGGCCGGCGGTCTTATCTGACTTCGTGGGCTCGCTCCGCATCCTGGTGGCTGACGATTCCCCGGATAATCGTCTCCTGATCGAAGCGTTTACGAGGAAGACCGGGTGTAGTCTCGATCAGGCCGCTGATGGAGCGGCCGCGCTCGGGAAATTCATGGAGCACCGCTACGACATCGTCCTGATGGACATGCATATGCCGGTGATGGACGGCTACATGGCAGTCAGGCGGATTCGCGAATGGGAGAAGCTCCACGGCCTCAGGCGCACTCCGATAATCGCCCTGACGGCCTCGGTGCTCGACGGGGCGGTGGGCAAGACGCTCGAAGTGGGCTGCGATAGCCATGTCAGCAAGCCGGTCCGGCGCGAAATTCTGATCGCTGCGATCCGCGAACTGGTAGACGCTCCCGCCGTCAGGATGAGTCGCCCAGACGATTCCGTGATTGCCGTTGCGCCTGCTTGAGCGGGTAACGCCCAGGATTCATTCAGCCTAGGCGCGGCGCCAGGAGATTCTCAAGACCTACAACAAGAACGTATTAGTGACGGCGGTCATGAGAAACGGATCGCGCGTCAGGCCGAGTGCAACGAGCTAAAAGAGCGTATCGCGAGCGGTTGGTCCGGCACTGTCACATTAGCGTGTTCGAGGGCGACGATATTGCCCAGGTCTCCGGCGGTTCGATCAAATTCGCATTCCATACTCATCTCCTCATTCATAGAGCGTTCGCACGATCGGATTCGACGAGCCGCCGTCGATGGTGAGAATCGCGCCGGTGGTGAAGCTCGAGGCCGGGCTCGCGAAGTACATCGCGGCCCCGGCGACCTCTTCGGGATCGCCCGCGCGCTGGAGCGGAAAGGTCTCGCGCGCGCGCCGGGTAAAATCGTCGGTGCGCGACCAGCCTTTGCTGATATCGGTATGGAACGGGCCGCACATGATGCAATTGACGCGCACCTTCGGCCCATACTCCTTGGCGAAGGTGACGGTCAGGACATTGAGGCCGGCCTTGGCGGCGCCATAGATCGCCATCTCGGCGCTGGGCCGCGCCGCCGCCGTCGACGTGATGTTGACGATCGCCCCGCCCGGCCCTGCGGCCATCCGCGCGCCGAACACCGCCGACAGCCGGTAGGGTCCTTTGAGGTTCACGGCGAGGATCTTGTCGAACAGCTCCTCGCTGGTCTCGAGCGCCGAGGGCGCCAGCGGCGAGATGCCGGCGTTATTGATCAGAACGTCAGCGCGGCCCCACTTCGCATAGACCTCGTCGGCGAGGCGATTGCAATCTTCCCACTTGCCGACATGGATCGCGTGGGCCGAGCCGTCGCCGCCGAGCGCGCGCAGTTCCTTGACCGTGGCCTCGCAGGTTTCGAGCTTGCGACTCGCCACTGCGACCTTGGCGCCGGCCGCCGCAAACGCCAGGGACATCGCGTGGCCGATGCCGCGGCTGCCGCCCGTAATAACGACGACCTTGCCGGTGAAATCGTAATGCTGTGTGGCCGGGTTCAATTGGCCGCGACCTCGCGCTCGATGAGCTCGCCATATTTCTTGATGGCGGCCTCGCGCAACGCCGGAATGTGACCGCTCGGGAAGAGTCCCTTGGTGCCCTTGTATTCGCGCAGGATTTGCCGCGCCAGCGTGATCTTATGGACCTCGGTCGGACCGTCAGCCAGACCCATCACGAAACTTTCCATCACCTGATCGACAAAGGGCATCTCGGGCGTGACGCCGAGCGAGCCGTGGAGCTGCAACGCGCGCACCGCGACATCGTGAAAGACCTTCGGCATCTGCGCCTTGACCGCGGCGATATCCTTGCGAACTTTCAAGTAATCCTTGAACTTGTCGATCCGCCACGCGGTGCGCAGCACCAGCAACCGGAACTGCTCGATGTCGATCCAGGAATCCGCGATCTTTTCCTGCACCATCTGCTTGTCGGCGAGCGCCGAGCCTTGCGTGGTGCGCGAGAGCGCCCGTTCGCACATCAGATCGAAGGCTTTGCGCACCTGCCCGATGGTGCGCATCGCATGATGGATGCGGCCGCCGCCCAGGCGGGTCTGCGCCACCGCAAAGCCGCTGCCGCGCGGCCCGAGCAGATGATCTTTCGGGATCTGCACATCCTTGTAGCTGACGTAGGCGTGGGCGCCGGCGCCCTCGGGCTCCTGGCCTACTCCGACATTGCGCTTGATCGTGACGCCCGGAGTTTCCATCGGGACGATGAATGACGATTGGCGCAGATAGGGGGCGGCGTCGGGCTCCGATACTGCCATCACGATCAGAAACGACGCCCAGCGCGCGTTGGAGGAAAACCACTTCTCGCCGTTGAGCACCCAGTTGTCGCCCTTGAGCTCGGCCCGGGTGGTGAAGACCTTGGGATCGGCGCCGCCCTGCGGTTCGGTCATCGAGAAGCATGAAACGATCTCATTGGCGAGCAGTGGTTCGAGGTAGCGTTTCTTCTGCTCGGGCGTGCCGTATTTGGCGAGAATCTCGGCGTTGCCGGTGTCCGGGGCCTGGCAGCCGAAGACCGTCGGGGCGAAACGCGAGCGCCCGAGAATCTCGTTCATCAGGGCAAGCTTGACCTGTCCGTAACCCCGGCCGCCGAGTTCGGACTCGAGATGGCAGGCCCAGAGCTTTTGCTTGCGCACGGTCTCCTGCAGCGGACGGACCAAGCGGTTGCGTTTGGGATCCCGCACGTCGTAGGGCGATTCCAGAACATAGTCGAGCGGTTCGACCTCTTCACGGACAAACCTTTCCATCCAGTCGAGCTGCTGTTGAAATTCCGGTTCGGTCTCAAAATCCCAACTCACGTTGATTTCCTCCAATGCCGGGCCGTCGTAGCTCCATCGCGGTTCGAGCGATGGCGACCAGGGTATGCCGTAAGGCGAGAGTGCCTCAGCCCGCGATGGTTCTCAAGGGTTGCGATCAGCGACGCGTTGGTCACAGTTTGATAAAAACCAGTTGACTGGTCGAAACGACCAGTCAGAATTGAGCAATGATTCGTGAATTTCAAGCCTCCGAGGCGAAGGTTCGTCTGTTGCGAATTCTCCACGAAAGTCGAGCGCGGCGACACGATCATCATCACGCGCCGCCGCCGGCCAATCGCGCGCCTGATACCCGAAGCCGCGCGCCGTCAGGACGAAAGCGATTGAGACTCTCCGTGGGTTTGGCCGGCGGACGGGCCGGATCTCGCTGCGAGAACCCCTTGCGTCGCGCCACGAAGGCCACAAGTACTGATTAAAATGGTAAGCGGCTGGAAGCGATTTCTATTTTCGGGCAGCGCGGTCGTTGATTTATCGCCGCATTGATGTAGTAAGCTCCGGCATGAATGCGCGGTCCTCGCCCGACGGTGTATCAACTCCAACAACGAAAAGGAGCCCGACCAATGCCGGCACAGCACTTTTTTGCGGATTCCCCGACCGCAATCGGACTTGATCCCGACAAAGTTCAGGCACTCTTTGATCGCGCGCGACGCGACGTTACCGAAGGCGTGCTGCCCGCCTGCCAGTTGGCGATCGCGCGCAGCGGAAAGATCGGCGCGATGGGAACCTTCGGCCGCGCCGTGCAGGGCGGCGTCGAGCAGCCGGCGACCGACGCCACCGTCTTCGACGCGATGTCGGCGACCAAGGCGATCACTTCGTCGGCGCTGTGGCTCCTGATCCAGGAGGGCAAGATCGATCCGGCCGAGCGCATCGTCAAGTATGTGCCCGAATATGGGACCAACGGCAAAGAGTCGACGACGATCGAGCATCTGCTGATTCATACGGCTGGCATCCCGGTCGCGCCGGGCGCCTGGAAGGATTGGGGCGACCATAAGCGGCGGCTGGAACGGTTTGCGCAATGGCGCCCGGAGCATCCGCCGGGTGAGCGCTTCGCGTACCATATCCACGCGAATTACTGGCCGATTGCCGAGGCGATCGAGCGCATCACGGGAACCCGCCTCGGCGATTTCATCCGCGATCGCATCGCCGCGCCGCTGGGTTTGCCCGACCTGCGGATCGGCTTGCCGCGCGCGATTCAGCCGCGGATGGCGGACGTGAAATGGGTCGGCGAGCCGGCCGCCGCCGAAGAATACAAGAAACTCGGCGTGACGCCGCCGCGCGCCAACATGGGCTCGATCAACGAGGCGGTGGTGCTGGAGATGAACGACCCGGAGCTGCGCGAGATGGATTTCCCGGCAGGCGGCCTGATGACCACCGCAGCGGACATCGCGCTGTTCTATCAGGCGCTGCTCAACGACGGCTGCGCGCATGATGGCCGGCGCATCTGGGATTCCGCGATGCTGCGCGAGGCCCGGCGGATCCGCAGCGGCGACCTGATTGATCCGGCGCGCGGGATGACGGCGAATCGCGCCCTCGGAATCGTGATCGCTGGCGGCGACGGCAAGGCCAATCTGCGCGGCTTCGGGCGGACCAACTCGGCCGAGGCGTTTGGCCATCCGGGCTTCGGCGGGCAGCTCGCGTGGGCGGACCCGGCGAGTGGGATTTCGTTCAGTTATCTGACCAACGGCTTCGACCGCAATGACTTGCGCGAGGGCCGCCGCAGCGTGGCGCTCGCCAGCCTCGCGGGGGCCTGCGCCGCCCAGTGACCGGAGAGTAAATCTCATGATTCACGAATTGAGAATCTATCACGCGATGCCCGGCCGGCTGCCGGACCTGATCAGCCGCTTCGAGAAGGTCACGGTGCGGCTCTTCGAGAAACACGGCTTCAAGCAAATCGGCTACTGGACGGTCGCGATAGGCGAGTCGAATCAGGACCTGATCTATATGCTGCAATGGGAATCGATGGCCGAGCGCGACGCCAAGTTCGCGGCCTTTCAGGCCGATCCCGAATGGATCGAGGCGCGCCGCAAGAGCGAAGAGAACGGCCCGATTCTGGCGTCCCTGGCCAACTCGATCCTGCGGCCAACGAACTTTTCCGCATTGCGCTAATGTTTATTGTCATCCTGAGCGAAGTGAGCAACGCGAACGAAGTCGAAGGATCTCGGACAGCTTCGCGCCAGCGAAGCCGATACCGGTTTTCCGGGTAGACCTATGCACGGCGACACGGAGGAAAATATGGTTCAGGTGACCGAGTTGGGCTACATGGGAATCGGCGTCAAGCAAGTCGCGGAATGGCGGCGCTTCGCCACCGAGATCCTCGGAATGGAGTTGGCGGACGACGGCGAAGGCGACCGCTGCTACCTGCGCACCGACTACTGGCATCATCGAATCGTACTGCACGACAACGGCAGCGACGACCTCGAGTATCTGGGCTGGCGCGTGGCCGGCGCCGAGGAGTTCGCCGCGATGCAGCGTCAGCTCGCCGAGGCCGGGATCAAGTTCCGCGTCGGCGCGAGCGAGGAAGCGGCTGAACGCCGCGTTCTCGAAGTGCTCAAGCTGAACGATCCCGGCGGTAATCCGATCGAAATTTTTCACGGCCCGGAGATTCACTTCAGCAAGCCGTTCCATCCGGGCCGCCGGATGCACGGACGGTTCAAGACCGGCAGCGGCGGCATCGGCCACTGCATCCTGCGCCAGGACGATCCGGCCGCGGCGCAACGCTTCTATACCGCGCTCGGAATGCGCGGCGGCGTCGAGTACCGCATCCGCCTCGGCAGCGATCGCGTCGCCACGCCGATCTTCATGCACTGCAACGATCGCGACCACTCTATCGCATTCGGCGTCGGTCCACAGAAGCGGCGCATCAACCATCTGATGCTCGAAGTCGAAAACTTCGACGACGTCGGGCTCGCCTATGATCTGGTGCGCAAGCACAAGGTGCCGGTCGCGATCACGCCGGGCAAACACTCGAACGACCATATGTTCTCTTTCTATCTGCGCAATCCTTCCGGATGGCTCTTCGAGTACGGCCACGGCGGGCGGCCGGCGACTCATCAGTCGGAGTACTACGTCGAGGACATGTACGGTCATCAGATGGAGGGTGGCGGCTTCAACGTTGACTAACACTAGCGGAGCCGAAGGCGGAGCGAGCACAGGGGGCGGCCAAGTCCGCGAGGCGCGGCCACGGTCAGACGTCCGCGAGCTGCGTCCAGATTCTTGACTAGCCGAGCGCGGCTGCTGCACGAAGCGAGCACGGGGGGCGGTGGAGTCTGCGACGCGCGGCTAAGGTCAGAAGTCTGCGAGTTGCGTCAAAATTCTTGATCAGCCCAACGCCGCAGAACAAGCAGGACGGTCCGCGAGCCGCATCGAGCGCCGGAGTCGACTACAAGGCGATCGCGCTGCTCTCGGCCGCCCATCTCTCGGACGACGTCAATCAGGGCGTCGTGCCGGCGATGTTGCCGTTCTTCATCGCCGCCAACCACCTGACCTACGCCGCTGCGGCTGGGCTCGTGCTCGCGCAGACGTTGTCGGCGTCGGTCGCGCAACCTGCCTTTGGGATGCTCGCCGATCGGCGGCCGTCGCCGTGGTTGATTCCGGCCGGCCTGATGCTCGCCGGCGTCGGCGTCGCGATCAGCGGCCTCGCGCCGAGCTATGCGCTGATCTTCGCCGCGATCGCACTGAGCGGTCTCGGCATCTCGGCCTTTCATCCCGAGGCGGCGCGTCGCGTCCGCTACCTGAGCGGCTCGCGGCAGGCGACGACTATGAGCCTGTTCACGGTCGGTGGGATGGTCGGTTTCGCCCTCGGACCGTTATTTATCACCCCGACCCTGATTGCCTTCGGGACGCGCGGTGCGCTCGTGCTGGCAGCTCCCGTCATCGCCATGGGCGCGGCGGTGACGTGGCAACTGCCGCGCATCACGACGGTGCATGAATCCAATCGCCACAATGCGCGTGCGCTCGCTGAGGCGCCCGAGCGCTGGAGCGACTTCGTCCGGCTGACCGCGGTCGTAATCTCCCGCTCGATCACATTTTTTGGCCTAAACACCTTTGTGCCGCTCTATTGGATCCATGTCCTGCACGGCTCGCAGAGCGGCGCCGGCCTCGCTCTCACTACGATGCTCTTCGCCGTCGCCGTCGGGACGCTGATCGGCGGCCGGCTCGCCGACAGCTACGGACGGCGGATCGTGATCGTGGTCTCGCTCGCCGTCGTGGTTCCTTTGATCATGCTGTTTCTCAGCCTCAATAACCTGATCGCGGCCGGTGCGATGCTTATTCCCGTCGGAATCGTACTGGCGGCGTCGAACAGCGTCGTCGTCGTGATGGCGCAGGAATATCTGCCCAATCGCGTCGGCCTCGCCGCGGGCGTGACGCTGGGGCTTTCGATGACCATCGGCGGGCTCCTGATGCCGCTCTTCGGGACGATCGCCGACCACTACGGCTTGGCGCGCGCGCTGTTTGTGCTGGGGCTGCTGCCGGCGATTGGCTTCGTCCTGAGCCTCGGTCTGACCGAAAGCACCGGCTCGATCGATGAAATCAGCGCAACAGTTGCCACAAAATCAACGCGTTCAATGCTGCGACGTTGATACACTTCATGCACAGGCTTTTGATCCTGATCACCATTACATAGCTTAAATAGGCGCTGATCAGGACCGCGGTAAGTGCAAACAGTAGCGCCGCTCCCGGCGCTTTCACGTAAATCAGAAATAATAACGTAACGTAGAGCGCAACGCCGAACGCGGAATTCGGAATCCCGAAAGTCGCGCTTTCCGGACTTTGCAGCACAGCCTCAGTATGGTCATTGCGGGCTCCGCTACACCGGCACCGCGGTATCTTGTAATCGGGATCCGCCGAGAGTCTGTATTTGTAGTAGGTAGTCTGCAGCGAATAGATCAGGCCGAACGCCGCCAGTACGTACAGTGGATTTGCGTGGATGGTGTGCGTCAGCAACTCGGTCAGAATCCAAAAGCCGAGAATCGACCCGGTTACCATCTTGAGAAACTCCAGCAACAAGGCTGGGACCCGGCCTGGGACGTAACTCTCAAGGAAATTGCCCGAAACCACAGCTTGTCGGATACGCTCCGATACAACCTGACGCCGCACTTCCCGCTCGCGCACCCGATTCGAAATCACGCTCAACCACGTGGTCCCAGCCGTATTATGAAACATTTTATTCCTCTCCAATCCTCATCGCGGCGGCTGCGGCGGCTGGGTTTCCGAGTCTGGCAACTCCGGCGCCTGCACAAAAGCCGCCAGATCACTGGAAGTCACATACGGGCTCAGCCGGATCATGCACCACTGCAGGCGGGTGTAGGCCCGGCGAATGTTACCGCTCGGGTCCATCACCTTGCTGATGTGCAGCGTCGTGTCGTTCTCACAATTCGGCTTGTCACTGTCGTGGAGCAGGCCGCACTGATGCCCGCATTCGTGCAGGTAGGTCTCAGCGACCCGCACGATGTTTTGGTTCGCGGCGGAAATATTCTCGACCACCAGCGCCATCATGCGGTTCGTGTCCGCCTCGAACGGCAGCACCGCCTTTTGCACGAACACCAGCTTGCGGCTCCCGCGAAACGTGACGATGGTATAGCCGAGCAGATCGTTGCAGCCGACCGACGAGTCGTCCATGTTGTATTCCGACACGAAAAAGGTCGTGACCGCAGAGGTGTCGCCGTCCTTGTTCAGTAAAAGGAAGTTGGTCTCGTCGAAGGTAAGTGTCTGGCCCGATCCGCACTTCATATTTTCGGCAACCGCGGTGTTGGGCGGCGTGAATTCGATCTCGCCATTTACCAGATTCAACGAGGTGTTGGTCGGATGGCTGCAGGTCGAATCCGTATCAACGCGCATACCCATATCGGGCAGCGACCGATCACCGAAATAATCCTGAGAAGCCTTGTTGGTGTATTTATTGTTCCAATCGTTATAGTTATTGCTCGCCAATATGGCATCGCCAGCGAGCCATGCCTGGACGTTGGGATTATAGGTGAGCAAATTCTTGTGAAAGTCCGTGCCAGTTCCGTCGTCCGCTGGTGCGCTCGCAAAGATATCGCTGAACAGATGGCTGGCGATCTCCATCACCTTATACGGGTAATAGAGCAACGGCCGGCCCGGCACGTACCCGCCGCCCTGCTCTCTGATGAAATGGCCGGTGATCAGATTACCGCGCGTGGCGACTTCGTAGTATGAGATTGCTCCCGATGCCGCATCAACTATCGGCGCCAGCGGCTTCCCGCTATCGCTCAATATGTAGCCTCGAACGTTCTGGTCCGCTGCTCCGTCGGCATTCGCGTTGTTCACATAGACAAACCAGTCGGAATAGCCGTCATTGTTGCGGATAATTTTCGGGGCAACCCGGAAGCGGCGCGGATCGGTGTTGTTGAAGATCTCGGCGAGGTACGTCCAACATAGGAACCAGCGGATCACAATGTCGATCAGCGTGCAGACCCACGTCAGGATCATCGTGACGATCGCTTCGATTAGGTTGAGTAGCTGGATTATGGCCTGAACGATATAATTGCATACGAGCCGAGTGATAAACTGAACAACAACTTGTAAAACGTACGTCCAGGCACAGATAATATTTGTAACAACGCCGCAGACGTTGTTGCAGACGTTCTCACACCCGCAATCACAGCCGAAAATCCCGCAGAAGAAGTCGCAAATGCCGCAGATGACGCTGCAGACCGCATTGCATACGGTCTGGACCACGCTGTTGCAGAGCCACTCGAGGACCTGGGTGACGACGTTTACAGCTTCCTGGATGAGCTGGCAGAGCTGAACCAGGATATATTCAACGACGGAGACGACGATCTGGATGAGCCTGATGACAGGCTGAAAGACGAGTTGGCAGAGCACAGGATGCTACCTCCGGCTTTTTCCCCCGCGGTAGCTCTCCGCAAGAATTAGACCGGCTTAGTAGTAACCTTATTGCGATGCTATTGCCCTCCCGTGCCAAGCGCTCTTGGCAGTCTGCTGCAAAGGAGTTGCTTGAGGCGCCAGATTAGCCGAGCCCGTAGCCCGGGGTGCTGCCCGTTGCGGGCGGTTCCTCGGATAGTTCTCTCTACGCCGGGCGTCGCTCTCAGATTTCTGACGCATCGCCGGAAAGATGAAATGTTTCACTTTGCGCACATCGCTCGCACAAAGTTGTTAGAATGTTTCACGTGAAACATTTTTTTCGACGCGTACTCCGTTGTCACGCGCTTGCGGGGGTCTGGCGTTGAAAAGGTTTCGCGTGAAACATTTTGCGGAGCGATCGTGCAAGAGCGCGACAGCAGAGCGCGGACTCTCCGGACGCTAAAAAAGCAGTGAAAATGAAAGAAATCTCGACAGCGGATGTCCTGACGGCGCTGGCGCGGGTGAGTTACCCGGGTTATTCCATCGATCTGGTCGCGCTCGGAATCATCGAGGAGGTGACGCCCAACGACGCCGGCGGCTTTGCCGTCACCCTCCGTAATGCAGGCGACAAAGAGGCCACGCTCAAGGAAATTGCGCGGCGGGTCCACGAGGCGCTCGCCCACGATCTTGGCGTCGCCAAGATCGAATTCAAGGTCCATAAGATCGAGCCTGAGCTCGGCGAGAAGACCGGACGGACGCGGCTTGCCGGGACGCGCTGGGTGGTGGCCGTGGCTAGCGGCAAAGGCGGCGTCGGCAAGTCCACGGTCGCGGCGAATCTCGCGGTGGCGCTCAGCCGCCTCGGCTACAAGGTGGGTTTGCTCGACGCCGATATCTACGGCCCGTCGGTCCCGATGATGTTCGGGGTCGCGGGCGAGAAACCCCGCTCGGCGGGTGGGCAGAGTTTTTTCCCGATCGAAAAGTTCGGCATCAAGCTGATCTCGATCGGATTTTTTCTCACCGACAAGACGCCGGTTATCTGGCGCGGCCCGATGGTGATGAGCGCGGTGCGCCAGTTCTTGCAGGACACGCTCTGGGGCACCCAGGATTTTCTCATCGTCGATCTGCCCCCGGGCACCGGCGACGCCCAGCTCACGCTCGCGCAGTTGGTGGAACTCGATGGCGTCGTGATCGTGACGACGCCGCAGGACGTTGCGCTCGCGGACGCCCTCCGCGCCGTCCGGATGTTCCGCCAAGTGCATTGCCCACTCCTCGGCGTGGTTGAAAACATGAGCTACTTCACCTGTCCCGACTGCGGTGAACGCGAAGATCTGTTCGGCCATGGCGGCGGCGAGAAGATGGGCCGCGCAGAGGCTCTGGAGCTTCTGGCGGCGCTCCCGCTTTACGCAGAAATTCGCGCGGCGGGAGACAGCGGTACGCCAATCACGCTGCGCCAGCCCGAGCATCCGTCGAGCCTCGCCTTCGTCGAACTCGCGCGCCGCGTCGCCGCCGCGATGCCGGAGCATTAGGCGAAGCCGATCTTTCCGAATACCCTGCAAGCGTATCCAGCATGGCAACAATAATAACTGAGGAGTGCATCAACTGCGGCGCCTGCCTGCCGCGATGCCCAAACAACGCAATCTATGTCGGCGGTGCGCCGTGGGAGAGGGACGGCACGAGCCATCCGCCGATCGCTGAGGACATCTATTATATCGCGCCGGAAAAATGCACCGAGTGCGTCGGCTTCTTCGACCATGAGGAATGCGCCGCGATCTGTCCGGTCGATTGCTGCATCCCCGATCCGCAGATTCCCGAAGCTGAAGCGGCGCTGCTCGAGCGCGCCCGCAGCCTTCATCCGGACGTCCGCTTCGCGACGCCCTTCCCTTCCCGGTTCAGCGCCACCGCGAAGTCCTGAAAAGGGTGGGTCAGGACGCGGGCCCTGGCCGGGGACTGGTTATTCTAGAAGGGATAGTTGATGCCGGAGAAGACCGCGGCGCCCTCGCCCCCATAGCCGACATCGACGTAGCCAGCCACGAACGGCTCGGCAATCCCGCGAAAGCCGATGCCGCCGACCGGATGGAGATCGGTTGCGGGATCCTCAGAGAGCTTACGGAAGACGCGGCCGGCTTCGGCAAACGGCGCGATTTCGGCGATAGCATGAGTGCCGACTATATCGGTGTCATAGACCCGCGTACGGAACTCGAAATTAGCGACTGAAAGATTGTTGTCGGTGAAGCGGCCCACGCCATAGCCACGCAAGGTTTCCTGATCGTAGAGCAGGCTGTCCTCACCGCCGAGTCGCGCCATTGACCAGAACGGCGTCTCGCGGCCGGCCGGCGTGTACTGGATATACGCGTGCGCCGCGATCGTCAGACGCGGCATGACGGTCCAGTAATGGCGGAAGTCTGTGCCCATACGGTTGTATGAGACGGAGCTCAGAAATCGCCGATCAGCGTTACCCTCATAGAGCGTGATGAGGCCGCCTGCGCGCGGGATGTCAACCGAGTCGCGCGTATCATAGGTGGCGCGGATTTCGTTGTAGATTTCGGAGCCGCCGTTGATGCCCTTGACCTTGGGATAGAGCGCGGTGGTTTGGGGGAGGGAATTAAAGGCGCCCTTCAGAATCCTGACGTAGCGCGGGCGCGCGACGATGGCGAGTTGCAGGTTCTTCGTAATGTTCCAGCCGAACTTGCCGCTCACGTAGACCTGCTGAGTGGTGTAGTTGCTCTGGCCGCTTTCGCGGGAATCGTTGCCAATCCCGAAAAAACGTTCGGTAGGATCGCGCTCGAAGAAGATGCGGCCCTCGAACGACCACCATTTCTCCAACGTCCTGCCGGTGGCGTAATCCAAATCCACTTGACGCTGGATAGTCTGGTGCGCCTCCGCGAGCGCGTACCACTGGGTATCGGCCGAAGGGTAAGCGAAGTAGCGCACTGCGCCGCCGGGTCCGAGGTCGGTATTGTCGTTGATGTCGGGGGCAAAGATGCTGGTGATCTCTTTATGTTGATTCTCGAAAAGCGCGGCGAACAAGACACCGAAGGTGACGCCGCCGTTGGGATCGGTTGCGACCTCAGGAATCGGAATCAGCGTAAAGGGCCAGTTAGCCGGATTGAGCGGCGCGGGCCACGACGACGGATTATAAGGCGGCGGCCACGATTGCGGTTGCATCAAGCTGAACGCAAACACCGGAAGGGTTGCGCCAAAGAAAATCAGCGCAACCAGGACCGCTCGGTAAAAGCGCTTCATCAAGCGAGAGCGAGCTCCATCACGCGGTGTTGAAGCCCGATGCGTTTCGGCATTCGATGGTTCTTCGGCACGGCCTAACAAGATACAAGTTACGGCCTCAGGATCAACTACCTTACGACGGATTGGCGTCAGGGTTGTTCGGTCGAACGATTTCGTCCACGCGCCGGCTCGCGGTTTTCGCTCGCCTGGGAAATGTGTCAAGATTCCCTCGAAATCCAAGCGGCGCGCACGCCCGGTAGCCCCAGCCCTACGGCGCGGCATCCCAAAGTGTCTGTGACCGCACGGCATTACCCAGGAGGACTTCCGATGGCCAAAGCAGACGGCGGCGAACTAGTCGCGCGAATTATGCGCGAGAACCGCGCGCGCTATTGTTTCGCGATCAACGGCGGGCATCTGTTCCCGATTCTCGCGCAATTGCGCAGCCACGAGATCAAGCTCATCCATATGCGTCACGAGCAGGCAACGGCCTACGCTGCCGACGCCTATGCGCGGATGACGGGAGAACCCGGTATCTGCATGGTGACGGCAGGATGCGGATTGACCAACGCGGTGACCGGCCTCAGCCTCGCCGCGATGACCAACAGCGCCGTGGTCTGCGTCTCCGGGCAGCATCCGAACACGGAGGATCATCAGGGCTCATTCCAGGAGGCCTACGGTTCCGACATTCTGCGCAGCTTCGCGAAGTATACGAAGCGCGTCACCGACTGGAGCACGATCGAGTTCGACATGCGGCTGGCCTTCCGCGAGGCGATGACACCGCCACAGGGCGTCGCTCTGGTGGAGATTCCGCAGAACATACTTTATGCGGGCGGCGAGGACTCGAAGCAGCGTGCGGGCGGAATGCCGTTCACGCTCGACGACACGCGCTCGGCGGGCGATCCGGCGAAGATCGACAAAGCGGTCGAGATGCTGCATGCGGCCGAGCGGCCGCTGATCGCCGGCGGCGACGGACTGTTCTGGTCGCAGGCCGCGGCAGAACTTAAAGAGTTTGTTGAACTTACGAATATTCCGGTCTATGCGCGCCGCGCCGGACAGGGTTCGGTCTCGGAAGAGCATCCGCTGGCGATTCGCGGCGCCTTCAAGAAGCCCTTCACCGGCCGCGCCGACGTCGTCCTGACGCTGGGCTTCCGCTTCTGGAGCGGCGAGCATTTCGGCCGTCCGCCGACCTGGAATGACAAGGCCAAGTACATCCAGGTCGATCCGACCGCGAGCCGGATCGGCTGGCAGGTGCCGGCGGAGATTCCGATCGTGGGCGATCCGAAGTTGGTGCTGCGCCAGATGATCAATCGCATCAAAGAGGCGAAGCTCGACTTCTCGAAGAACCGCAACTCGAGCTGGGTCAAGGAGCTGGCGGAGGTGCGTGGAAATTTCGACCGCCAGGTGGTCGAGGGGGCGAAGAAATTTGCAACCAATCGGCCGATTCATCCGGCGCGGCTGACGCGTGATCTGGTTTCGGTGCTCGACAAGAATGCGACGGTAGTGATCGACAGCTTCACGCTCTCGGGCTGGATGTCGCAGAGTTTCGTCTGCCGCTTTCCGGGCTCGGTGATTGATGCCGGACCGCTGGCCCCGGTCGGCCACGGCTTCGGGATGGGTATCGGCGTGCAGTTGGCGCGGCCCGGAGCGCAGGTCGCACTGGTGATGGGCGACGGCGGCCTCGGGATCGGCGGCTGGGATATGGAGACGGCGGCGCGCTACAAGCTGCCGATCGTCTGCGTCTTGTGGAACAACAGCTCGTGGGGCCCGAGCTTCGAGGCGATGCCGATGCTCAAGGATCGCACCGACCCGTTCAACATGCTTCAGGAGATTCGCTACGACAAGATCTTCGAGGAGATGGGCTGCCACGGCGAGCACGTGACGAATCCCGACGACATCACACCGGCGCTCGAACGGGCCTTCAATTCGGGCAAACCGGCGGTGGTGAGTATCGTCGGCGACAAGACGGTTGGCCATCCGACCCTCGGCGGCAATCTACTGGGCTCGACCGGCTCGAACTAGAACACTAGAGGAGCCAAAGACGGAGCGAGCAGGCGAGTCTTTACCTTGGCCGCGCCTCGCGGACTCGGCCGCCCCCCGGAGCTGCGTCAAGATTCTTAATCAGGCGGCGGGATACGTGGAATGCGCATCCCGCCGCAACTTTTAGAGATTCCCCAGTTCTACTTCCGCTGCGGCCGAGATTCGTCACGCAGCAGCTTGCAGACTCCCCTCGTCATTGTGCTTCTCAGCGGATTGAAGGATCCGGGATTCTTCGCTGCGGCAGCCTTCGCTCAGAACGACAGAAGTGGCTTGTGCAAAGAATCCCTATGGTTTAGCGGGCGCGGACCTCGACCAGGCGGAAGCGCTTGAGCAGACGTGGATAGCAGGAGCTGATCTGCTGCAGCGAAGCCGACGGCAATGCGGAATCCGCAATCAGAATCGGTTCCGGTCCGCAGGCGATCGTCCATACGCGCGAAGCCGGATCGAGCTGTGCGCGCGCGCCGACGAGGCGTAGACGCTGCGGCTGATCGAGGTAGTAACGCAGGACCATCAGGGGCTCGAGCGGGACCACGGCGACCTGCCGACCCGCGGGCGTCGCAGCGACGGCGAAGCGCGCCGCCTCGCGCCATTGGACGTCCTCGGGATTGCGCCAGTGATGATGTAAATGCGCGAGCGATTGTCCGACGACCAGTATCGCGATCGCGTAACGTAAAGCTGCGCCGCGCACCGAGGCGATCCCGATCGCAGCCAGCACCAGAAAGGCGACGAGGCTCGGCAAGACGTAACGCTCGACCATCAGCGGTGTGATCGCATACGACACGATTTCAATCAGGCCAAACGGAATCACCAACCAGCACAGAATGAACAGGACGCCCAAGCGATGCGTACTGCGCTGACGCCAAGTCGCATACAGCGCCATCAGGGTCAGCGGCCAAAAGGCCGCGTTGCCCGTCAGCACCATCAAGGCTCTGACGGGCCACCACGGCGGCTGCGGCTCGATCGTCCCCAGGACGCCGGCATGAAGGGCGCCCAGCGCGGCACGCACGTCAACGATGCCAAGCGGGATAAACATCGCCGCCGCCAGAATCAATGCAGCCCCAGGCCGCGTCACGGAAATCCGGCCGAGCACTTTGCGAGATTGCGATGGCAGCCATAGAAGAGCTAGCCAGAGCGCTTCGGCGGCAAAAAAGCCGAGCACAATGAAATTGCAGGCGGTCGCAAGCGCCGTGAAAAAACCTGCGGCAATAACATTGGCGGCGCCGCGACGGCGAGATGATCGAATGAAAAACCAGATCTGCGCGAGCGTCGCGATCAACATCAATGGGTACATCCGGGCAGTGCGGTCAGTCGTGATCATCCGGAGATTGCAGGCGAACAGCAGGGCCGCGAAGGCCGCGGCCAACTCAGGGCTGAGGCTGCCGTCAGCGTCGTCGAGCGCGGCGAGAAGCTCGCGCACTGTGATGAAGAGCACAAGAATCGTCAGGGTGCCGAGCAGAGCGGAGAGCGTTCGCATCGCCCCGACACGATCACCCACTGCGTCGATCCAAAGATGCAGCGCAACGTCATAGATTCCGGCCTTGCCCGGATTGAGCTGCTGGCTGAGCGCGAAGCTGCCCGCGACGGTCGGCGCCGCGGCGGCGGTCCATGACGCCGCCTCGCCCCGGCTCATTTCGTCGGCGCCAAGCCGATAGAAGCGCAGGCTGCCGCCGAGAATCACGGCGACGATCAGGATCGCCAGCGTCGCGCGGCGGTCGGAGTCGGCGCGCGGAGCGGGAGACGCGGAAGTATCGGCGAGCCTCGGTAGTTGCAGGCGGCGCGCAAGCGCTTCGCGGATCGACATGGGCGTTGATGCTACTATCGCAACGATCTCATTTCATGTTACCGGCACGGTTTTCCTCATGCGTTCGCGCTGCGGCTCCCTTGTGCTGCGCGGTGTGGTTGGCGTTAGCCGGCTGCCGTCACACGACACATGAAACTGCCGTCATCTGTCCGGCGGGGGCGACTCTGAAGGGCGCCGCGCCGCCCAACGGGCGCGAGCTTTGGTGCGAGAAGATCGTCGATGGCGCGCCGGTCAAGGACGGACCGTTCATCGTCTACGCTGACGGCGGCGGAAAGCTGATCGAAGGAACCTACCGCGACGGTGTGCAGGAAGGCGAATGGACCACCTGGTACGAAAACGGCCAGCGCTCGGCGGTGGATTATTTTCATCGCGGCCTGCAGGACGGTCCACATCTGAGCTGGTACGCCAACGGGCAGAAGGCGATCGAGGGTAATTACCGCGCGGGCAAACGCGAGGGCGTCTGGACCCGTTGGGATCCGTCCGGGCTCACCAGCAGACGCGAGAGGTACGCGGCCGACAAGGTTGAGCGTTAGTGGTCGGGCGGAGCGGGTTCGGCTGGATCCGGCTAGTGCGGATTGACGGCGGATAGCGTGAGACCTTCGACCGCGATCGCGGGCATGAAATAGGCTTCGGGCGCGCCCCAAACGATCGCCGCTTCGGACTTTTTTCCAACCGCCAGCGGCTTCGAGAAGATCTGCTCGATATTCGCATTGATGCGCAGGCAGTTGGGCGCCAGCGGCGCCGCGAGCTTGCCGTCGCGGATGACCCAGGAATCGCCGCTGATCGTGCAAGTGAAATCGCCGGCGCGCTGCCCGTTGATCGGATAGGTGTACCAGACGCGGCCGACGTAGATGCCGTCGCGGACGGAGGCGATCAGTTCCTTTTCATCGACGCCGCCGCGCGTGCGCATGATCACGTTGGTGCCGGCGGCGCCCGGATGGGCGTCGAAACGGCGCGCGCCGCCTTCGCCCAGGCGATAGGCGCTCACGGGCGGAAAGTCGAGATTATCGATGGCAGCCGCGGTACCGAGTTTTTCGGCGCGATGCTCGTCGGAGAGCAGTCGGTGACGATCGTAATAGTTCGAGAGCAGCCCGATCAGTTTGCCTTCGCGGATGATCTCGGTGGGAGACGCGGGCAGACCCTCGCAGGTGATGCGGCGGCGGACGGGTCCGATTTTCGCCTGCGGATCATCGATCAGGTTGAGGCGGGCGTCCATCACCTGAGCGCCGAAGCGGCCGTGAAAGGCTGAATTCGCCGCGTGGAAAGCGCCGGTGGTAACAGAGCCCATCACGACATAATTGACGATTTCGGCCAGCGGCTGCGGCCCCAGCACGACACGATAACTGCCGCCCGCAAGCCGTTCGCCGTGACGCAGGTCGAGCGCGCGCAGCACGGCGTCGCGTCCCAGGTGCGCGCTTACAAGTTCCATCGCGGCTAACGTCGTCCCGATCGCGGTGGCGGTGCCTTTGGCTTCGAGCGATTCGATCAGGGCCGTAATCGAAGAGAGGAAAAAGGCGTTCTCGTCGGCCCGCACGTCGGCAAAGGCCGAGCTGGCGAGCGCTACGCGATCGCGAATCAACGATAGGTCGCCGCCGATAATCAGTCCAGGATGGGCGAGCTTCAAGGGCGCGCGTTGATCAAAAGTCGCGAGCGCGCCGGCGAGGATGCTCCAGGCAGCGTGTGCGATTTGGCCATCTCCGGTCGTGATCAGATCGCTTGCGACGCCGGCGGCGCCGGTGGAAAAGCTGCGCGGCTCGGCGGGCAGGCCCGGGAAATGCGGATCGACCAGCAACGAATTACGCGCCTTGGCCAGCGCGTCACGCACCGATGCCGGACTGAAATCTCCGGCGATGGCGGCGAAGCCGGCTTCGTGCGCGTCCCGCCGCATAACGATTCGTATGGCGAAGCCGCCCGCGTTCAGCGATTTCAACTCCTCGACCCCGCGCGAAGGTATATCGGAGGTGTAATTGAGGCGGGCGACACGATGCTCGGCGCTGGAACAATAGACCTCGTGTGCGGCGATCTCCTTGTCGCGCGCGATTAGTGCAGAAGCCGTGTGTGCGAACTGCTTCAGCTCGTTGAGGCTGTGCATTTTCAGTGACTGGGCGCGCGGGCGTCAGCCGCCGCCGAGTCGCGCGCGCGAACGCAGCGTCGGGCCGCCGTTGGACATGCGCTTGACCTGCATCGGCTGACCCTTGCCGCAATTCGGGATGGCGAAGAGGCGGAGGTCGTTGCCGACCCCGTCGATATTCATGAAGTAGCGCTTCGAATCGCTCATCAGGCTGCCCGCGCGATAGAGCCGGCCCAGGCGGCCATGCTCGATCGCGTACACGCGGCGGGCGGAGATGCGGAAATTCTCGCGCGATTCCGCGATCGAGGGAATCTGGTTGCCGCAGACGTAATAGCCGCGCTCGACGTCGGCGATCATCGCCGCGGGATCGCTCGCGCCGGGCATAAAGAAAGTGTTTGACATCCGGATGAGTGGCATATGCCAGGCTTCGCTCGCGCGCGACGAACCGTTGGGTTCGACGCCGAGCGCCGCGGCGGTGGCGCGCGAATTCAGAAAGCCGCGGAAGACTCCGGCCTCGACGTGCAGCTTGCGGCGCGCGCGAGTGCCCTCGTGGTCGTAACGATAGTGACCGAACCCGGCAAGAGTCGGATCGGAACAGGCCCATAGCAGCGGTGAACCGATCGGACGCCCGATTTCGTTCGCCGCGAGCGAGCGCAGCAGCCAACTGCGGCCGGCGTAGGCGGCTTCCATCTTGAGCGCGCGGTCGGCCTCGCAGGGATGGCCGATGATCTCGTGAGCGACCAGGGCGTTGAAGTGCGGATCAGTGACGACGACCACTTCATCGTCGGGCGGCTTGAGCGCGGGTGCGGCGGCAAGCTCACGGGTTTCCTTGCCCAACTCCAGCGCGAAGGTGTGCAAATCCGGATGGGGCGATAACTCGTCGCGCGAGCCATCGGCGAGGGTCTCGAAGCCGCGCTGATCGCCGATCACATCCCAAGTCTCCTGATGGCCGTCCGCAGTCTGCGCCACAATGTAACAATCACCCTGCGAGAAGGCGAAGGCCTGCGAGATGATCGACCCGGCAGAGTTGACGAAAAGCTCGTGGCGGAGTTCAGCGAGCGCCGAAACTGCATTGAAGGCGATCTCGTTGCCGAGACCACAGACTGCGGCGGAAGCCTCGCGGCAGGCGCGATCCAGTTCGCCGTGGTCGAGGCCGCGCGGATCGCACACATAGGTCGCGGCGGCGTTGTCGCACTTGGTGGAGGGCTCGACGAGATCTAGCGCCATCAGGTTCGCGGCCTTAGCGCCGAGAAGTTTCAGCGTCGCGCTTTTTTCACGCAGGTCGGCACGCGCGCGCTCCAGGGCTTCGTTGAGGGCGCTGTTCAAGGCCGCAGCCAGCTTGGTTTTGCTCAGCGCGAGACGCCCGATCTCCACACCGGTAAAGCCGCGGCCGACGACGCTGTCGCGGCCGGCGCAATGCACGCGCACACCGAAGGCGGCGGCTTCGCTCGCCGAACTGTCGCGCGCATCGCCGTCGCTGGCGGTAGCGGTGCGGGCGAACATTGCCTCGAAACGCATCTCGGCGTAGGTCGCGCCGCGATGGGTCGCGACCAAACGGCGCAGAGCGGAAGGCGCGGCCCCCTTGAGGAACTCGATTGCGGCGAAGATATCCGGCGGCGGGCTCAGATGACGCCCTGCTGACTCAACTGATCAAGGTCCGCGGCGGTCATGCCGAGCATCTGTCCATAAATTTCGGAGTTGTGCTGACCCAGCAACGGAGCGCTTTTGACCTCGACCGGGGAATCCTCAAGCCGCACCGGACATCCGGGCATCGTGAATTTGCCGCGCACCGGATGGTCGATCGTAACGACCATCCCGCGTTCCCGCATGTGCGGATCGTTGAGCAGCTCGACGGTATCGAACACCGCGCCGCACGGGACACCCGCTTCGCCCATCATCCGCATCACGTCATGCTTGGTGTGCTGACTGGTCCAGCCTTCGAGGATGGCGGTAAGCTCGTCGAAGTGCTGGATGCGTTCCTTGCGATCGCTGAAGCGCGGGTCAGTAAGCACATCGGGGCGGCCGATCGTGTTCCACATCGCGTTCCACATCTCGGGCGAAGTGGCGAGCATATAGACGTAGTCGTTGGGACCGCCGGGCGCGCATTTGAAGGTATCGCCGATGATGCCGGCGCCCACGCGGCTGCCGTTGCGGACGACCGGCTCGTGGGTCAGATGGGTGGCCATCATGGGGACGCGGACGAAATTGAAGACCGCTTCCTGCATCGCGAGTTCGACCTTTTGCCCCTTGCCGGTGGCTTGGCGCTGTATATACGCGGCAAGGATGCCGATCGCGGCGTGCATCCCGGTGCCGGTGTCACCGATCGTGGGACCGGGCCGCAGTGGCGGCGAATCGGGATAACCGGTCAGTGAAAATGCACCACCGGTCGCCTGCGCGATCATGTCGAAGCTCTTGTACTTGCTGTAGGGACCGAAGGTGCCGAAGCCCTTGATCGTCAGGTAGATCAGGCGCGGATTGATCTCGCGCAAGCGATCGTAGCCGAGGCCGAAGCTTTCTAGGGTGCCCAGCGAGTAGTTCTCGCTCAAAATATCGACTTGCTTGACCAGCGCGATCAGCATATCGCGACCGCGTTCGGATTTGAGATTGAGCGTGATGCTGCGCTTGTTCGCATTGAGCAGCATGAAGTAATGGGAATCGACGCCGGGCTTCTCGGTCAGCATCCAGCGGCCCTGCTCGCCCATCTTGGGCGGTTCGACCTTGATCACCTCCGCTCCCAGCCACGCCAGCATCTCGGTGCACGAGGGCCCGGCCTCGAATTGCGTCAGATCAAGAACCTTCACTCCCGCAAGTGCTTTTTCCATTTCCGCTCCTCCAGGCTGAACAAATATCCGTCGGCGCCGCTTCGATCTTGTACCGCCATCCATGAGTAACGGCAAGGCGACCGACTGCGGTCTAGGTCGAGGTTTTGGGATCGATGCTGACGATGGGCGGTGGCGGTACGGCTGCGGGCGTCGAGCCGGCGGCGAATCTGCGGAAAGGCTCGAACAAATCGATCGGCAGCGGAAAAATGGTCGTCGAGTTATGCTCGGTCGCGATCTCGGCGAGCGTCTGCAGATAGCGCAACTGCAGAGTGATCGGATTATGGCTCATGATCTCGGCTGCCTCCGCCAGGCGTTGCGCAGCCTGATATTCGCCCTCGGCGGCGATCACTTTGGCCCGGCGCTCGCGCTCGGCTTCGGCCTGCGCCGCGATCGCGCGCTGCATGTCCTGCGGCAAATCGATGTTCTTGAGTTCGACCAGCATCACCTTGATGCCCCAGGGTTCGGTGTTCAGATCGATAACTGATTGAATCTGGGCATTCAGCCGGTCACGCTGACTCAACAGATCATCGAGATCCGTCTGGCCGCCGACCGAGCGCAGCGTGGTCTGCGCGAGTTGCAGGGTCGCATACAGATAATCCCGCACCTCGGTCACGGCCTTTGACGGATCGATCACGCGAAAGTAGAGCACCGCGCTGACTTTGACCGTGACGTTGTCTTTGGTGATCACATCCTGGGAGGGGATTTCCAGCGTGACGGTGCGCAAATCGATGCGCACCGTGCGTTCGAGGATCGGCACGATAAAGACGACGCCCGGTCCGCGATAGGCGCTTAACCGCCCGAGACGAAAGATCACGGCGCGTTCGTATTCATTGAGAATTTTGAGTCCGCTTAAGACCACGATGATAGCGATGAAGGCAACTACGCCTGCGCCGATTGGCATTTTAGCTTTCTCCCTTAGCGCTCTGCGCTGACCACGAGTTCGAGGCCGTGCACGGCCGTTACACGCGCGCGGGCGCCTGCTGCAATCGACACATCCGAGACCGCGCGCCAGAGTTCGCCATGCACGAACATGCGCCCGGGCGCTCCCGGTGCGATCGCTTCGCGAACCACGCCGATCTCGCCGATCAAGCCCTCGCGACCAGTCTGCGCGCGTCCGCGCCGCTGAGCTATCGCGATGTAGCCGACGCCCAGGATGACCGCGCTCATCGCCACCGCCGCCCCCCAGATAATCCCGCCGTTGATTCCGAGATTAGTCTCCGAGCGATCGACCAGCAGGAATGATCCAATTACGAACGCGGCCACGCCGCCCATCCCAAGAACGCCGTAGCTGGTCAGGAAGACCTCGGAGATCAGCAGTGCGACGCCGAGAATCATAAGGAGCAACCCCGCCGCATTGATCGGGATTACGTCGAAAGAAGCGAGCGCCAACAACAGGCAAATCGCGCCGAGCACGCCCGGTAGAAAAACCCCCGGATGAGCGAACTCGAAGTACAGGCCGAGCAAGCCGGCGATCATCAGGATGTACATCAGATTCGGATCGGCGAGGTGGCTCAGGAGCCGATCGCCGAGGCCCATCTCGCGGCGGCGCACGAGCGCGTCGGCGAGTTCGAGCTTGACGGTTTGGCCGCCGGCAAGCTTGACCTGCCGCCCCGAAGCTTGCTGCAGCAGGCTGTCCAAATCCGGCGCGACGATATCAATCACGTGCAGCTTGAGCGCTTCGTTCTCGCCAATCGCGACGCTCTTGCGGACGGCGTCCTCGGCCCAGGATTCGTTGCGACCGCGCTCGCGCGCGATCGTTTTGGCGAACGACGCGGTGAAGTTCTCGAGCTTCTGGCCCATCGCGCCCGGCACGTCGTCTCCACCCATCTCGACCGGATGGGCCGCGCCGATCGTCGTCCCGGGCGCCATTGCGGCCAGGTTCGCCGCCTCCGTGATGAAGGTGCCGGCGGAGGCGGCGCTGGCGCCGGCTGGAACGACATAGACGATCACGGGGACAGGAGAATTGAGTAGGCTCTTCACGACGGTCCGCGCCGAAGTCAGCAGTCCGCCCGGCGTATCGAGCTCGATAACCAATGCGGCGGCGTGGTCAGCAGACGCGCGATTGATCGAGTCGTTGATAAAGTCGGCAGAGGCTGGGTTGATGGCGCCGTCTACTACGATCAGATCAACCACGACCGGCGAGGCGGCCTGCGCAGCACCGCTGACAAAGATGATTGTAAGGAACCCCAGGACCAGGGCGAGCGCTCGCACATGAAGTAATCGCTTCACGTCGATGTCAGGTCGCGCTTCATTTTCGCATCGCGCCCCGCATCAGGATCGCGCACCGCGCCCTGGAAGCGCAAGTTCGAGGGCTTTCATAACCTCTTGAATGTCCCCCCACACGAGTCGTTTGTCGGCGGGGTTGCGGAGCAGATAGGACGGATGAAACGTCGGCATCATGCGCACGCCGCGCACGCTCTGCCAGACGCCGCGCAGCTTGCTAATCGGTGTCTTGATCTTGAGCAGCGAGTGCACGGCGAAGGCGCCGAGACCGACGATGACGCGAGGCCGGACCAGATCGATTTGGCGGAACAGAAAAGGCTCGCAGGCCGCGACTTCGTCGGGCTCGGGATTGCGATTCTCCGGCGGCCGGCACTTGATCACATTGCAGATGTATACCTGCGCGCGCGTCAGGCCCATGCCGCGCTCGATGATATCGGTGAGCAGTTGGCCGGCGCGGCCGACGAAGGGCTCGCCCTGCGCGTCTTCGTCAGCACCCGGCGCCTCGCCGACGAACATCAGCTCGGCCTTGGGATCGCCGACGCCAAAGACCAGATTGGTGCGCAAGGGCGCCAGCTTGCAGCGCCGGCAATCGCCGATAAACTCGCGCAATTCGCCGAGGTCGGCGGCACGCGCGAGTCCCGGATAGAGCTCGGCCGCAGCGGGCACTGTCTCAAACATGACTGGCGGCGATGGCGGTGCTTCGGCGCGGCGCGGCTTCAGCGGCATCGGGAGAGGAGCGGCCGGGACGAATCGACCTGCGGGCACGCCTTCCAGCCCTTCTTCGCGCAATTGCTCGAGGTAGTCACGGAGCGAAGCGAGGATCGTCGCGCGATCAGACGGGCACCCAGAGCTGTTCATTACCTGTGTTTCGCGCTCACCGATAGTAGTTGCGAAGAACTACTTTTGCCGCGCGGCGCGAGGAGGATTTTTTATCTCAGCCTTCGCCGCGCGCAGAGCATTCAAGCGGTCAAGAATCACGTCGGCGACGTCATCCTTCAGCAGTTTGGGAGTTGTTTCAATCTGGCCGTTCGCACTAAGCATCGTCACGATATTAGTATCGACGGCGAAGCCCGCATCGCTGCGCGAAACATCGTTGCCGACAATCAGATCAAGCCGCTTGCGCCGGAGCTTGTCGAGAGCATTGACTTGAAGATCCTCGGTTTCCGCGGCGAAACCAATCAGGATGCGTCCGGCCTTCTTCGCGGCCAAGAGTGGCAGCTCGTCGGTGATAGGCGCGAGTTCGAGTGTCATGCCGGCCGGGTTTTTCTTGAGCTTGCGCAGCGCGGGTGCCTTCGGGCGAAAGTCCGCGACCGCGGCGGCCATGATCAGGACGGAGCTCCAGGGAAAGTTGCGCGAGGTTGCACCGAGCAGCTCAGCGGCGCTGGTGGTATCGATCCGCTCGACCCCATGCGGCGTCGCCTGCGCCGACGGTCCCGCCACCAGCCGCACCTGCGCGCCGCGTCGCCACGCGGCGCGCGCGATCGCGAAGCCCATCTTGCCGGTCGAGCGATTCGAGACGAAACGCACCGGATCAATTGCTTCCTGAGTCGGCCCAGCGGTCACTAAAATACGCTCCGCCGCGAGGTCGTGTGGGGTGAGCATCCGCGCGAGTTCCTCGACGATCACCGCAGGATCGGTCAGCCGACCCCGGCCTTCGTAGCCGCAGGCGAGCGCGCCCGCGCCGGGTTCAATAATCGTGGCCCCGCGTGCGCGCAGCTTATGCAAATTATCGATGACCGTCGGATGCGCATACATGTTGAGATTCATCGCCGGCGCGAAGGCCACCGGGCAGCGCGCCGCGAGCAGCACAGTGGTTACGATATCGTCAGCGATTCCGACGGCGGCCTTTGCAATCAGATTCGCGGTTGCGGGTGCGATCACCAGCGCGTCGGCGCCGTCGGCAAGCCGGATATGTCCGATCTCGGATTCTTGCGTCAGGCTAAAAGTTTCAGTTGCGACCGGATTCAGGCTGAGAGTCTGCAAGGTCAACGGCGTGATGAATTCGGTTGCGTTGCGCGTCATCATGACGCGGACCCGCGCGCCGGCCGTGACGAGCAGGCGGATCAGTTCCGCCGATTTGTAGGCGGCGATGCCGCCGCAGACTCCCACCACGACGGTCTTGTCTCTGAGGGCGCGCATTTCACGATTTTAGCCAAGGGATTGGGCGAAAAGAAGAGACCATGCTTAGGACTTGGACCGCACGGAGCTTGTGAAAATGCGCCTGACTCGCGATACTGCGCGCAACTTCGGTCTGGGGCCGTTACGCCCCCACGTCAGTAATTTTGGGATGGTGCTTCAATGATCGGAAAGTCCAAATTCCTAGCGACCCTTATGAGCCTGTGGGCTCTCACGTTGTCGTCTGCGCTTGCATCCGCCGAGTCCGCGAGCCAAGTCACACCGGGTGCTGGCGGATCATTCAAAGGCGTTATCGTGCAGAGCCCGGCCGATAGCGGCACAACGAATCAAACGATTCCCCCCGGCACCAGTATCACGACGCAGAACTGGCAGCAGTACCACGGCTTCATGTCGGACGGCTTGCAAGCGCTGTTCGCCGGAAAATACTTCTGGAAAATTAGCGACGGGATGCAACTCAATCTAGGCCCCACACACATCAATCCGCCGCCGCGCAGCTACATTGACGCGACCGAGAAATACTCCAGCCAGGTCAAACTTGTCGAGTTGCCTAACGGCGGCTTGACGCTGGAGAATTATCAAGGCGGAGCGCCATTCCCTAATCCTGAGGATCCGCACAAGGGCTGGAAAATCCTGGCGGACCTCTGGTACCGCTACTTCCCGAATACGTCAGTGATCATGCACGGCGGTGGATGCTCGATTGACCGCGCCGCCGATGTCAATTGCACCGCGGGTGATATTGTCTATCGGCAACTGAATTACAATACCGATCCGGGCGTGCCGATGGCGGTTCCCGGCGGCGTCGACAAATTCTATACGCAGTGGTACATGCTGGTCGAGCCTGAACAGCAGCGCTACACGGCATCCCTTCAGATCGTATACACAGACTTAAAGAAAGATGAGGACATCTACGCGTTTGTCCCAGCGTTGCGGCGCTATCAACGGGTGTCGACGCTCGGACGGTGCAGCATGGTTTCGGGCGTCGATATTACAGAGGAAGATTATCGTTCCGGGTTCGACTCTAACCTGACGCAACTCAAAGTTGACTACTTGGGCGAGAAGAAGATTATCGCGCTGATTCTTCCCAAGATGCCGGACGGGAAATTTCCGGACTATCTAGACCTACCTCTCGGATGGCCGAAGCCGTCGTGGGCGCAGTGGCAATTGCGCGATACCTATGTAATCAGCGTCAGCAAGTTGCCGTCGGAGAGCAGCAACTACTGTTACGGCAAGCGCGTCATGTACGTTGACAAGACCACTTTTGCGCCGCTGTGGGAAGAACTGTACGACGCGAAGCTGCGGCCGTGGAAGATCGTTGGGCTATTTCTGGCGACGACCGACGTGCCCGGAGTAGGCAAGGTCGAAACCTCAGGATCTATTATATATGCTTTCTGGGATATTCAGAACGATCACGCTTCCTTCGTTGCTGACCCGACGGAGATTCGCTATCCATACTATGCAAACAGCCAGGTGCCGCACGAATATCTGGATCTCGACCGCTATACGACACCCGGCGGGCTTGGCATGATCATGCGTTAGCGAGCGATTGCGGGGCGTTGCTTCAGTCGCGTCGGGCGCGGGTGATCAGTTGATTCGAGGGCAGCGAGGAATCAACGGCCTTGCGGGCGGATTCGATGCCAGCAACCGGCAGGTGGGCCGAATCGAGCAAGCCGATCTGGACCAGCACAGAAGCTTGATCCCAGTAGATATGCTCGTGGGCGATCAGGCCGTCGCGAAATTCAACGATCACCACGAGCGGAACTTCGACGCGGCGGTGGGTGGGAGCGACTCCCGGCAGCATCCAATCCATCTCGAGGGTGTGGGTGAACTTGAAGATCATCTCGTCAACGATCCGGTCATCGCCGATCGTGCGCGAAAGCGGCGTGATCGTCGTGTCAGGGGGCATCCGCGGGATGAACCGCCGCGAGTAGAACTCGCGCAGCGCCGCTTTGCCGTTGCCGCCCGTCAGCACTGGGATGTGATTGACGTAGGCGTCGGCGGCCATCGTGGCTAGAGTGACTTCAATGTCGCGAGCGGTGAACTCGCCGCCGAGGTGACGCTCCCAGAGTTCGGTGAGACCACCGGGATTTTTCTGAGAGCTAGTCATTAGCTGAGATCACGGCTGGGGTGTAAAGATTTCGGCAGTCGCCTGAACGGTGAACTTGCCGCCCGTCGTAACGCTCGCACCGCCGGCCACAAGCACCGTCCCATCCTGGAGCAAGGTGGCAGTATGGCCCTCGCGTGCGAACGCCATAGTCGGTCCCTGCTCGAATTTCTTCGTCGCGATTGCATAGGCTTCGGAAGTCGCGAGCGAAAACGCCGGAGTGGTCGGCGGAACATCGTAACCGCCGGTGCGCAGGACGTCGCCGGAACCTAGTAGCGTCGCGGTCGCGGCGAAACCAGAATGTTTTACGCTCTTGGCCGAGAGAAATTTGTTGGTCGCAGGATCATAAAGGGTGGCGTTGCGCGTGGTTGTGCCATTAACGCCGAAGCCGCTGGCAAGCAGAACCTCGCCATCGTTGAGCAAGGTCGCGGTGTGGAGCGTGCGCGCGATCGTCATTTTTTTTGCCGTCAAAGTGAAAGTCTGGGCCGTGGGATCGTAGAGCTCGGCGGTCTTCAGCACCGCGCCGGTCTTATCCTGGCCGCCGGCGATCAGCACCTCGCCGCTTTGCAGCAGAGTCGCGGTATGGCCGAGGCGTTCGGTGGACATCGTGGCGGCGAGCGCGGTGAAGGTCTTGGTCGTAGGGTCATAGAGTTCGGCGGTCTTGACTGGCTTGAAGGTCAACATATCCAGGCCGCCGGTGATAAGGACCTCACCATTCTGCAGCAGCGTCGCGGTATGCTCGGCGCGGGTGTCGGTCATTGGCGTTGTGGTCAAGGTAAAGAGCCCGGTCGCTGGATTATAGATATCGGCGCTTGCGTAAACCTCGGCCAAGTTGGCGGATTCTCCGCCGGTAATCAGCACGGTGCCATCGTTGAGCAGCGTTGCGGTGTGCTCGACGCGCGCAATGTCCATCACGCCGGCGGTGAGCGCGAAGGTTCGGGTCGTGGGGTTGTATAGCTCGGCATTGGACTGAGCGACCCCGTTGTTGTCCTCGCCCCCAGTAATCAGCACGGCGCCGTCGTTGAGCAAAGTCGCAGTGTGCGCGAACCGCGGCGTGGTCATCTGTCCGGTCGTCAAGGCGAACGCTCCCGGGTAAATAACTTTTTTGGCTATGGCGTCGCTCGCGCGGCCAACGAGGGCGAAGGCGCACAGAGCGATGATCATCGCACTGCCGAGCAGCCGGCGGCGTGAAACTGGATGAAGCAGCATCGTTATTCTCCTAGACGGCGGCGGCGCGGACGCGCCCCAACAGCGCCGCCAGATTCTTCAAGCCGCTGGTCATGTGCACGCCGTACCAGTGCAAATCCCGCCCGTTGATCAGTACGACGCGGCGGCTCAGTGCGGGCGGGAGCAGCGGCTTTAACTCCTCGACATCCCTGGCGCCGAACTCGTAAGGTTCGTCGGGCAGCATCACGAAGTCCGGACGCAGCGCGATCGCCTCCTCGAGCGTGGTGCGGGGATAGCGTTCGCCGGTTGCGGCAAAGATATTATTGAAACCGAGCATGCGGAGGACGTCGTGGGCGTAAGTGTCGGCGTTAAAAACCATCCACGGGTTTTTCCAGATGGGGCAGAAAGCGCGAAAGCGTAGTTTGGCCCATACTCCGACCTCGGTTTCGATAACGCTGACGGCGCGCACGATGTCGCGCGCCATCGCGTCGGCCGTGGGTGCGCATCCGAGGAGCGCACCGAGCTTGATGATGCTCTCGACCGCGGCGCTGATCTTGCGCGGATAGGTAGTAAAAACCTGGATTTTAGCGGCGCGCAGGGCCTCGATATCCTCACGGCGGTTTTCTTCCGCATTGGCGATAACGAGATCAGGCGCCGTCGTCAGAATCGCGCGAATGTCGGGATTCTTGGTGCCGCCAATTTTGGCGACGGCGGCCGCAGCGTCGGGAGCGACGCAGTAGCGGGTGACGCCGACCAGAGCGTCGCCGCGCCCGAGCGCGAAGACGGTTTCCGTCCAGCTCGGCACGAGAGAAACGATGCGCTCGGGCCGCCGCTCAAGTTCGAGCCTGAAGCCGAGTTCGTCTGCGGTCCGTAGCCAAGCCATGCACGATTATAGCGACGCGGCGGTGGCGGCGCATCGATGCCTGTCAGAGCTTCGCGGCTTGTCAGAGCTTCACGGCTTGTCAAAGCTTCGCGCGACGGCCTAAGCTCGACTGCAGATGGCCCGGCGGGAGCACGAAAACAGGGTCTGGAGAACGCTCGATGGAAAAACAAAACCTCAGGCTTGCCGAACTAAGCGAGCATCGTGGCGAGAGTTCCCGCGGGGCGCAGAGTATCAAGCTCAAGCTCCAACCCTTGACGGTCGAGGCGTTCAGACCCTACGGCCAGGTGCTCGAGAATAAGCAGCCGGTGCTACCCGAGGTCGAGCCGGGCGAGGGGCGCGTCGCGATCGAGCTGCTCAAGTTCAAGCGGCCGGTCAATTCACGGCGGATCAGCATGATGGCCACGCATTTTTCGTATAACCAGACGTTTATCCCGCTACGCGGAACCATAGCGTTGGTGGTCGCGCCGCCGCCGCGCAATCGCGGCGCAGGCCATGAGCATTACGAGATCGATTACGAACGGCTCGCGGCGTTTTTCGTCGAACCTGGCCAAGCCGCGCTCATCGACAAGGGGACGTGGCATTTCGCAGTTGCGCTGGGCGCGGAATGCGATCTGATCAACGTAACGCGCAAGGATCCCGGCGAGGGCACCAGCAATATCGATGACGAGATGCGGATGGACGACATCCCATCGCAGCGGCCATATGTCGAGGTGCTGGACTTCGCCCGGCGCGACAAGCGCGTGCTCGAACTCGAAGCCTGAGCATACATGACGACGCAGCGGATTATCGACGCGGACGCGCATATGTTCGAGCCGCCCGGCCTGTGGACGGAGGGCCTTGAGCGGCGCTTCCGCGAGCGCGCGCCGCGGATCGTCAAAGATCCTGGCGGACGCAAAGGCTCGTTCTTCGTCTGCGGGGAGTTGCCGCCATTGCGCATCTCGGGCGCCTTCGCGGCGGGCAAGAGTTTCGATTCGGCCTTCCTCGACGCCGGACTTGAGAGCGTCCCGGCCGGCGGCTGGGAACCCGCGGCGCGGCTCAAGGACATGGCGCTCGACGGCATCGACGCCGCAGCGTTGTATACGACGATGGGTTTCGTGCTCTTCTGGATCGATGACGCGGATTTTCAGCACGACTGTTTTCGCGTCTATAACGACTGGCTCGCCGGCTTTTGCGCATACGCTCCTGAGCGCTTCGCCGGGCTCGCTCTAATCTCGCTGTATGATCCTGAGCGCGCGCGCCGCGAACTCGAACGGTGTGTGAAGCTGGGCTTAAAGGGTGCGTTGATCTGGGCCTCGCCGCCGGACGATCGGCCTTACAGCACGAAGCAGTACGATCCGTTCTGGGCGGCGGCGGCGGAACTCGGGATGCCGTTGTCGCTGCATACGCTGACGGGCAAGACCAAAGCCGCGCAGCAGGATGAAGCCGATATCGGCGAGCTCTATGCGCGGATGGTAATTCGCACGCACGAAACCCAGCACTCGCTTTGCACGCTGATTTTTTCCGGGATCTTCGAGCGCTTTCCGCAACTCAAGATCGTCTCGGCGGAGAATGATATCGCGTGGGTCCCGCATCTGCTCGAGCGGGCCGACAAATACTACCGGCGCTTCAAACAGGCCTACGGCAGTGCGCTTTCGCTGAAACCGAGCGAATACTTCAAGCGGCAGGTTTATGCGACCTTCATCGACGACCCGATGGGCCTCAAAACCTATCATCTGGTGGGCGCTGACAATTTCATGTGGTCGACAGACTATCCCCATCAGGCGGCGACGTGGCCCCATTCGCGGGAAGTGCTCGCGCGCGATTTTGCCGCCTTGCCAGAGGCCGATCGGCAGAAGATAGTGTGTGACAACGCGGCCCGGCTCTATGGCTTCGTTTAGTACGTTGGTCAGTAAACAGGCGAGGAACCACAGGCTATGAACGAACCGCTGGAACGCAAAGAGGAATTGGTTCGCTATTTCCAGTCGGGCGCGAAGCCGCGCGCGCAGTGGCGGGTTGGCACCGAGTACGAAAAGGTCGCGGTCTCGGCCGCTAGTGGCCGCGCCCTACCCTTCTCGGGTCCGCGCGGCGTCGAGGAGATTCTGCGGCGTCTGGTGGATCATTACGGTTACGAGCCTGACGACGAGCACGGTCGGCTGATCGCACTCAAGGGCGAGCGCGCGCCGATCACAATCGAACCGGGCGGGCAGATCGAACTCTCGGGCGAACAGTGCGACTCAATCCATTGCGCCCATCAGGAGTTCACGAAACATATGGAGCAGTTGATCGAGATCGGCCACGAGCTGGGAGCGACGATCCTCGGCCTCGGGATGCAACCGATCAGCCGGATCGACGAGATCGAACTCCTGCCGAAGGACCGCTATCGCATCATGTATCCTTATATGGCGCGCAAGGGGCAGCTCGGACAGCGGATGATGAAGCAGACCGCGGGCGTTCAGGCTAACCTCGACTATAGCGACGAAGCCGACGCGATGCGCAAACTGCGCGTGAGCATGGGAATCGTGCCGTTGGTCTATGCGATGTTCGCAAATTCGCCACTCTCGGATGGCCGTCTCAACGGCTATCAGAGCTATCGCGGGCATATCTGGCAGGACACCGATCGCGATCGCAGCGGGATGCTCGAATTTGTCTTTCGCGACGATGCCGGGTTCGACGACTATGTCGAGTATGCGCTGGACGTGCCGATGTACTTCCTCGGCCGCGACCACCAGTATCTCGACCTGACGACACCGCCGGGACTGACCTTCCGGCAGTTCATGGAACATGGCTACGGCAAGGAGCGTGCAACCCTCGACGATTGGGCGGCGCACCTCACGACAATTTTCACCGAGGTGCGGTTGAAGAAATATATCGAGGTGCGGACCGCGGACAGTCAGCCGCCGCTGCTGATGCTGTCGCTGCCGGCGCTCTGTAAGGGCCTCCTCTACGATAACGATTGCCTGAGCGGGGCCTGGGATCTGGTCAAACGCTGGTCCTTCGCGGAGCGGCTGGAACTGGCGGACGCGGCGCAAAAAATCGGCCTTGAAGCTCGCGCCGGGCGGATCAAGCTTCAGGAGATAGCGCTCGAACTAGCCAACGTCGCGATGGTTGGCCTGGCGCGGCAACGCAACCTTAACGAACGCAACGACGACGAGACGATCTATCTAATCCATATGCTCGACCAGGTGCGGATGGGTCATAATCAGGCGAGCCTGACGATCGAGCGCTGGAAGGGCCGCTGGAATTACGATGTGCGACGGCTGGTCGAAGGCTGTTCGTATGAGGCCGAGGCGACGCTTTAGGTCCCGGTAAATAATCGATGTCCGGTTTCAATCTGCTCGAGCGCTACGTTCTGCTGATCAACCTGCTGATTGGCGTGGTGATAATCCCGTATTTTCTCGCGCTCGGCGTGACGGACGCGGCCAAACTTTACCTTGCGCGAAATATTGTGCCAGCGGAAATGCGGTCTCGTAATGACTCCGCACAATCGGCGGCGACGGCGGTGAGGGGACGCGCGGCTTACGCGGCAATCGAACGCCGCGACATCTTTAATCTCGCACCGCCGCCGGTCGATGCGGCGGTCGAGAATGAACCGCTGACGGTCAAGCTCGTCGGCACGTCACAGCTCAGCAGCGGCAAGCCCTACGCGATTATCCAGAACGCCAGCGCCGAGCAATCGGTTTATCGGGTCGGTGAGATGATTCCGGACGCCGGGCAACTGCTGGAGGTGACGGCGAATCGTGCGGTGATAATGCACAACGGGCATCGCGCCGCAATAGAAATCCCGCATGACGCGGCTGGGTCCGCCCAGCCGTTTGCGCAGCAGCCGGGCGCATTCCGCGGAGCGCCGCCGGTTAGTCCCGGAATGCCGCTGAATCTGCGCCGCCATGCTGCGGGAGTCCGGCGGCTGAGCGCAAATCGCTTCTTGCTGGATCGATCAACGGTGAGCAGTAATTTGCAAAATATGGCGCCGCTGTTCAGTCAGATTCGCGCTATACCCAATGTGCAAAACGGCGCCGCCAACGGCTTTCGGCTCTCCGAGATCCAGCCGAATTCGATCTTCCAGCAGATCGGTCTGCAGGACGGCGACCTGCTGAGGGCAATCAATGGGCAGCCGGTCGGCGACCCGACCAAGGCGCTGGCCATGATGCAGTCATTGCAAAATCAGTCGTCAATCACCCTGAGTGTCGTGCGCAACGGCTCGCTGACGCAGCTCCATTACACTGTCCGCTAAAGGCTGCGCGGCGCTGCGCCCGGCGGTTTGAGAGCGTCAGCTTTCGCGATCGATTTGATCTTCGATGAGGAGCTTCAGGCCGTCGCGGTAGGGGGACTCGTCGAGCTGGTCGAGGAGCTGGTGTGCGCCGGCGATCTCGGCGGTAATCATGGCCTTGGCCCGCCGCATCACGAGGGGGCCCCTCATCAGTTCGAGGGCGCGCGCCAAGGCGCCGTTATCGGTTACGGCGCCGTTGGCGAAGATGGCGTGCAATTCAGGAATCTCGTTCATCCCGATTACCGCGGGCAGCGACAGCACTCCCGCGCGCAGATCGGAGCCGACCGGCTTGCCGATCTTCTCCTCGGGGCCGGCGATGTCGAGCAGATCATCGACCATCTGAAAGGCGCGCCCGACGGCGAGGCCGAGCCGTTCCATAGCGTCGATGCGCGCAGGCGTAGCGCCCGCGAGGTCGGCGGCGACGCGACCGCCGGCAGCGAACAGCGAGGCGGTCTTGCGGGTGATGATCGCGAGATAGTCATCCACGGTCGCGGCGGTCTGATGGCGCAGCCGGCCTTCCATCACTTCGCCCTCGGTGAGCTGGATGCAGGCGCGGGCGGCCGTGCGCACCAGCCGCTCGTCGAAGCGGCCGCATAACTCGAAGGCCCGGCTGAAAAGAAAATCACCGGCGATCAGCGAGCCCGCCACGCCATAGCGCGCATAGGCCGAGGGCTTACCGCGCCGCAGCATCCCAGTATCGATAATGTCGTCGTGCAGCAGGGTCGCAGAGTGAATAAGTTCGAGCGCGATCGCGGAATCGATCGCGTCGGCTACCGCGTGATCGCTGCCCCCACAAGCGCGATAGACCAGCATCACGAACAGCGGCCGCAGACGCTTGCCCGCGCCGTCGACCAGGTAATGGCAGATCTCGCTGATCAGCGACTCGCGGGAATCGAGCAGGCCGGCGAGCCGATGCTCTGCGCGACTCAGATCATCGCGGACGTAGTGGGCCGGATCGGATAATGCGGCCGCCGGGACCTTGATTGCGGCAGCTTTCAACGATTTCACCTAAGACAACTCTAGCGAAAAAGGTCAGACGATGCTGGACGGATCAAGGCTTTGGCGCTGACGCCCTCGGCCGGCTGATATTGGTATCCGCGCACCAGCACGGCGGGCGTCGCTCCGGCCTTCGGCATCAAGAGGCCGGCGGCGGCGGCGATCTGATCGGCGATTGCAATTACCGTATGGTGGAGCTCGCGGCCGCCGAGGTCGGCGGTGCCGCGCAAATCGAGCATCGGGTCGATCCCGGCGACGCCCAGACAGACCTCGGTCAGGCCGTCGCGCCAGGGCCGGCCGAAGGTATCGGTAATGAGCACGGCGATCTGCGCTCCGGTTAGCCGCTTGAGCCCGGCGCGGAGTCTGACCGCTGAGGCGTCGGCGTCTTCGGGCAGCAGAATCGCGCGGTCGTCGGCGAGGCTGTTGGATTCGTCGATGCCGGCGTTGGCGCAAACCCACCCCGGGCCGGTTTCGACGATCAAGACAGCGTTATCCATTCGCACGATGCGGCTGGTCTGGCGCAAAACCAGCTCAACCGCGCGTGGATCTTTATCCCAGCGTGCGGCGAATTTACGAGCCATCTCAGACGGCTCGACCCTAGTAAGATCGACAATCCGGCCTTCGGCCTTCGAGACGATTTTCTGGCAGACGGTAAGGATGTCGCCGTGCGCGAGGGTCAATCGCATCGCGTCGAGCGCAAGGGCAATCAACTCGGCGAGGTTATCGCCCTCCCGCACTATCGGGATACCTTCAAGGGCGGTCAGCGTCAGCGAAGCCATAATCGACTGATACTATACCTCGAGTGCGTTGAGCACGACGGTGGCGAGGCGCTCCGCGCGGGCGGGTGTGCCCATGATGGTGTCGGTCGCGATGGCATTGAGACCGAGATCGCGAATCGGCTCGAGATAGCGGCTGTCGATCTTATCGAGCACGAAGAGACCCGCAAAATCCCGGTAGAGCCGCGCGACGCCGAGTGGCGAAACCTCGTGGCCGAGACCGCGCATCATCTTGTCGGCCGGCCCCTTGACCGGTTTGCCGCCGACGATCGGGCTAATCGCGGCGACACGGTCACGCACCGAGCAGAGCGCGTCGCGGACGCCGTCGAGTTGCAGGATCGGTCCGAGCGAGACGAAGGGATTCGACGGGGCGAGAATGATCGCGTGCGAGCGCACGATGGTGGGAATCACGTCCGGCGCGGGGGCGGCGCGTTCGATCCCGCGCAGCTCGATACTTTCGACGGCGCCGCGCGCGCGCCCGCGCACGAAGTATTCCTGGAACGGGAGCGCGGATTTGCCCTTGAGCTTGACGTGGGTATGAACCCGATCGTCGCTCATCGGCAAGATGCGCGATTTGACGCCGAAGCATCGCGCTATTTCCGCTGTGACCTCAGTGATGGTCGCGCCGGCGCGCAGCCGCTCGGTGCGGTATAGATGGGTCGCGATATCGCGATCGCCCAGATTGAACCAGGGCTTGCCGAAGAAGCGGCCGAGCGCATCGAGGGCATGGAAACTCTCGTCCGCGAGGCCCCAACCGTTGGCGCGATTCACGACGCCGCCGAGCGTGTAGATGATCGTGTCAACGTCGGGCGAGACGTGCAGTCCGTAAAACTGCTCGTCGTCTCCCGTGTTGACGATGATGTTCAGCAGCCGCGGGTCGAAGCGGCGGACCAACCCGCGGATAAACTTAGCGGCCCCCACCCCCCCCGCAAGCGTGGTTATCGTGGTTCGTGAAGGACTCGGAGATCGGCCGCGCGCCATTGGGTGCCCTTTTGCCGTACAGCTTCTTGTAGGTGGTAGTACGTTCGACGGCCACGCGGCCCATCGCGCGCGCCTTTTCCTCGATCAAATCAACCGGGACGAACTCGCCCGCGGTGCCGCCGGCCTCGGCGGTGATGCTCTCTTCCATCAAAGTGCCGGAGAAATCGTTGCAGCCGGCTTTGAGCGTGACCGCGGCGCAATCGACGCCTAGCTTGACCCACGAGGTTTGCAGGTTGTCGATCTGTCCCCGCAGGAACAATCGGGCAAAAGCGTACATCTGCAGGTCCAGCGTGCCGAGCGGTTGCGGCGAGACCAATCCCTTGCGAAACAGGACGGTGTTTTCGTGAATGAAGCGCAGCGGCACGAACTCGGTAAAGCCGTGCGTATCCTTCTGAATATTACGCAGGAGATTTAGGTGATTGATGACGTGGCGCGGGTGCTCGAGATGGCCGTACATGATGGTCGAAGTGGTCGGCACGCCGAGTGAGTGTGCGGTCGTGATGATATCGACCCAAGCGGCGACATCGACCTTCTTGTGACTCAAGATTTCGCGGATGTCGTCGTCGAGAATTTCCGCCGCAGTGCCCGGAATCGAGCCGAGCCCGTGGTCACGCAGCATCGCGATATATTCACGATATGGCAGGTTGGTGCGGCGCGCGCCGTACATGATCTCCATCGGCGAGAAGGCGTGAATATGCAGATCGGGATATACGGCCTTAATCGTGTCGAGGATGTCGCGATATTTGAACGGCGGCATCTCCGGGTTGATCCCGCCCTGGATGCAGACCTCGGTGGCGCCGCGCGCGATAGCGTCGGCGATTTTAGCGAGGATGGTTTCGTCGGAATGGTCGTAGGCGTCGGATTCCCATTTCTGGCGCTTGAAGCCGCAGAACTGGCAGCCGACGAAGCAGATGTTGGTGAAGTTGAGATTGCGATTGACGACGTAGGTGACTTCGTCGCCGACATCCTCGGCGCGCGCCAGGTCGGCGCACTTGACGACGGCGCGCAGATCGTCGCCGTCTGCGGTGTAGAGCGCCAAGCCCTCCTCGGGCGTGAGTTCCTGGCGATCGAGGCTGCGCTTCAATGCAGTTCGGACCTCGGCGGACGCCCGGTCGATCAAGCGACCCAATGGCGCCGCCTCGACTTCGTTGACGAAGCCGAGCATCTCTTCGAGGTTCATACTTAGACCTCCGCGGTGAGCTGAGCGGCGAGGCGGTTGATATGCGGCATCATAGCCGGATCGACCCACTCGCCATCGATATAGTCGGGGTAAATCGCGAGCCGCTGAATTAGGTGAAAGCCGGCGCGCGCGCATCGATTCGCCAGGGCTTCAAGGTGAGGCCAGGGCGCTTCGGGGTTGACGTAGTCCTTGCTGAGCGGCGAAATCCCGCCCCAGTCGTTGATTCCAGCGTCGAGGAAGAGTTCGATTTCGTGCGGCGAGAGATTGGGCGGCGCCTGCACGTTCATCGTAGGGCCGAGCACGAGCCGCGCGGTCGCGATCGCCCGCGCCATTTCGAAGCGATCGGGCTCGGGGGCGTCCGCCAGCGGAATCTCGGGCTTGGCGCGGAAATTCTGGATAATCACTTCCTGAATATGACCGTAGCGCTCGTGCGAGTCGCGAATCGCTATCAAACTCTGCGCACGTTCCATCGGAGTCTCGCCAATACCGAGCAGGATTCCGGTCGTGAATGGGATCTTGAGCGCGCCCGCTTCGTCGATCATGCGCATCCGGATCGCCGGATCCTTATCGGGCGCCCACTGATGAACGCCGCCGCGCCGGCGCAGGCGCGGCGAGATACTTTCGAGCATCAGGCCCATGCTGGCGTTGAACGGCCGCAATATCGCCATCTCGTCGCGGGTCATGATGCCGGCGTTGGTATGGGGCAGAAGTCCCTGCTCCAGCGCGGCGCCGCAAGCCTGCCCGACATACTCGATAGTGCTGCTGGCGCCGCGCTCGCGCAGCGTTTCCCGATACTCCTTGAAGGCGAGCTCGGGCTTGTCGCCGAGGCACATCAGCGCTTCCTTGCATCCGAGCTCGAGGCCGCGCTTCGACCAGGCGGCGATTTCATGCAGGGTCATGGTCCAGGCCCCGGGATCACCGGGATCGCGGCGGAAAGTGCAGTAGCTGCATCGGTCGCGGCACAGATTGGTGACGGGCAAAAAGACTTTGCGCGAATAGCTGACCTCGCGACCCTTGCCGCGATCGCGCAACGCGGCCGCCGCGGCCATAACCTCCGGCAGCATGTCGTCGGGACACTCAATAAGCGCGATCGCGTCGGCTTCGTCGAGACGGGCGCCCGCGAGCGCTCGGTCGAGGATGTTGCGGAGCGGCGCGAGCCGTGGAGTACTGACCGCTAGCTCAGGCATCACAATCTGGGGTGGTTATAGGCGATCAAGCCGGGTGAGGCAAACGTCGAGTTTCAGATCGATGGGTCGCGCGCTCATGTGCCCTGGATGGGACTTGCCCAGCGGCCAAAGACCGTGGCACCGATCTGGCCTAGTTGCGGCAGATGGCGCGGCGCGGCGGCGAGGATCGCGTTCCCATCGAGGCCGACACGCTTCAGACCGTCGCCGAACTCTGCGACCAGAGCGGTGAGGATCTCCTCGGTCATCTCGGCATGAAACAGGAAGCCGTAGGCCTTTTCGCCGTAGCGATAGCCCTGGAGGGCGGTCTTTTCCGATGACGCGAGCGCGGTCGCGCCTGCGGGCAGATCAAACACGTCGCTATGCCAGTGGGCGGCGGTAAATTCGGTCGCGACGCCGCGCAGGAGGCGATCGTCGCGGGCGTCATCGGTGAGCCGCACCGGGTACCATCCGATCTCGCGGGTCGCGCCGCGATAGACCTTGGCGCCGAGGGCGGCGGCGAGCAATTGGCTGCCGAGGCAGACGCCGAGGATCGGTTTGTTCTCCTTGAGCGCCGCCTCAATCAGCCGCATCTCGTCGCGCAGATAGGGAAAACTGTCGAGCTGATAGACGGTCTGCGGACCGCCCATGACGATCAGGCCGCCGGCGCCGCGGATCGATTCGGGAATCGGCTGGCCCTCGTGGACGCGGATGTATTGCCAGGCGAGCGCGGCAGTTTCGAGCGCATCCGCGATCGCGCCCAGAGTCTCAGCCGGATGATGCTGGAGGACAACTATCTTCGCCATCGATACCCCGCGACCAATTTCGCTTCGTGAGTGTTACCTTGCCAACAAGCATCATGAATCAGGCAGATTTTATGTCGGATATGCCCCACGACGGTAGCGGCGCGCCGTCGACGATCGCCGCAGCCATCAGCGCCCCGGCATGAACGCTGAAAGCAACGCCGTGCCCGGCGTAGGCGCCCGCGATCAGCACGCGCTCGGCCTTGGGATGGCGCATCAGGAGCGGTATGAGGCCCTCGCGAAAAGCGATCGGCCCAGCCCATCGCGCGACAATCGGTACTCTCGCGAGCGCGGGGTTGAGCGCGCGGACGCGGCCTTCGAGCCACTCGAGAATAGCGACCGAATCACTGCCTGAGATCTCAAGGCGTTCGAGCTCGTCGGGTTCGCTGAAGCTCAGCCCGGCGCCGAAGACAATACTGCCATCGCACACACGCCCCCACAAATAGGGCGTATCAGCGGTATAAAAAGGCATCCGCTCATCGAGGCCGAGGCTCGTGAGTGTCGCGTCATCGAGCGGCGCGGTCAGGCAGGCATAGGTCAGCGCGCTGCGTAGGGCCGGCATTCGCGGAATCAGCGTGGCAGTCCAGGCGTTGAGCGCGACGATCACGTAGCCGGGATGGATTTCCTCTCCTTCGACTTCGAGCGCAGGCGCTGCGGAAAGTTTCAGCGCGGCGACGCGCCGATGTTCGAACACGATTGCGCCCGCGGCGATCGCGGCCTCGGCGAGTCCGGCGACCATCGCGCCGGGCTCGATCGAGCCGCCCGCGACCGTGCGCGCGACGCTGATCGCAGCGCCATCGTCGAACCAGGGCAAGCGGCGGCCTCCGCCGCGCGCCTGATGAACGATCTCCCAGCATCCGGGCAGGCGCAGGTCGCATTCAATTCCGAGATCGGTGACGAGTCGTTCGAGTTGCGGAACACAGTCACGCGCGCCGGGACGTGGTCCGGTCGCGGTGCCTTCGAGCACGATACCGCCGGTGCGTCCGCTGGCGCCGGAACCCACGCGATCGGCCTCGAAGACGACGGCGCGCAGGCCGCGCCGTGCAAGGTGGTAGGCTGCCGACAGGCCAGTCGCCCCGCCGCCGATGATCGCAACGTCGGGCGTTGCCGGAATCGAAGCGCCTGCGGGAATCAGCTTGGCCCGCCGCCAAAGAGCCTCGCCCCAATGGCGCGATAACTTCATGAAACTCCTTAACGTTTCATTGGTTCGTGGAACTCACCTTTGAGAATCGGTGAACTGAGTGGATTGCCGTCGGCGTTGCGTTCCAGCATCAGCACCGCCGCAATCGTATCGATGGGTGGGGCGGATTCCTCGACTGCGATTCCGTTATGCTCCTTTTCCGCCGGTATCGCGGGCTGCGCGGGGACCATCGGGCCGTGACGTTGCACCCACCAAAGGCGGTACTGCTGATCCGGTGCGAGGGCGGGCAATCCAGTAACTTCCAGCACCGCTGCAGCCAGCCGCCGGCTCGTCACGATCACAGCCGCCGGACCGGGCGCCCGCTCGGCGGGCCACAGGTGAATGATTCGGCAGTCGGGGGTGGCGAGGACGCGGGTGAACTCGCGGCGCGCTGCGGCCTGATCGCGCAGTCCGGCAATCTCACGATTTGCGACCAGCAGATGAGCCTGCATCAGGCTGATCCGCGACTGCAGCAGGTCGAGATGACGTCGCAGTTGACCGGCGCGATGACCCGATTGCGCGCCGAATTCCACCGCGACGACCGCGCAGGCGAGTGCCAGGGCTAACCCCATCCCGGCTATGGCGTTCCAGAAAGCCGGTTGGCGCAGGCGGGACGTCCGCTGGGCGCGACGTTTGATCGCGGCCTGCGGGTTAACTGCCTGAGTGCCCCTCGAAGAACTTGTCGAGGGACCTGTCGCGGAACTTGCCGACGAATTCTTCACCATTTCTAACGACGCTTGCGCCTGCCGTCCTGATTATCGCTCTTTCGCGCGGGTGAAAAGAGACCCTCAGTGGGAACTGCGCTTTGTCGCAGCGCCGCGTTCGGCTAAGAATATGAGTCCCTTATGACGCGGCAGATTCAGGATATTCGCATCCGTGGCACGGAACCTTTAACGGCGCCGCGGATTCTCAAGGCAGAATTGCCGATCGACGAGGCGATTGTGGACACGGTCTTCGGGGCCCGCGAGACGATTCGCGCGATGCTCCGCGGCGCGGACCGGCGGCTGCTGTGTATCGTCGGTCCGTGCTCGATTCATGATCCGGAAGCCGCGATCGATTATGCACGCCGGCTCGCCGATCTGAAGCGCCGGCTCGAGCGGCAGCTCTTCATCCTGATGCGCGTGTATTTCGAGAAGCCGCGCACCACCGTGGGCTGGAAGGGGCTGATCAACGATCCTCACATGGACGACAGTTGCGACGTGCAGGCCGGGCTGCGAATCGCGCGGCGGCTGCTGCTTGAGATTACGCGGCTGGGGCTGGCGGCGGCGACCGAGATGCTCGACCCAATCACGCCGCAGTACACCGCCGATCTGATCGCGTGGTCGGCGATTGGCGCGCGCACGACCGAGTCGCAAACCCATCGCGAGATGGCGAGCGGGCTGTCGATGCCGGTGGGTTTCAAGAACACGACGGACGGCAATCTACAAGTCGCGGTCAATGCGATTGAATCGGCGCGGCGTCCGCACGCCTTCCTCGGGATCAACCAGGATGGCGTCACGGCGATCGTGCGCACCGCGGGCAATCCCGACGCCCACGTCGTATTGCGCGGCGGCAAAACACCCAACTTTGACGCGGCGAGCATCGCGGAGTGCGGGCGGATGCTCGCGAAGGCCTCCCTCGCGCCGCGCTTGATTGTCGATTGCTCGCACGCGCAAACCGCGAAGGACTTCACGCGTCAGCCCCTCGTGCTTGAGGCCCTGGTCGAGCAGATTTGTGCGGGCGAACCGGCGATCATGGGCGTGATGCTCGAGAGTAATCTGGAGGCGGGCAACCAGCCGCTGACCGGCGACCGCGCCGCACTGAAATACGGCGTCTCGATCACCGATCCGTGTATCGATTGGCTGGCGACTGAACGGTGTCTCGTGAAGGCGGCCGAACGTCTAGATCGGCACGCTGGCGCCGCCGAGGGCTGACTTGCAATCTTGACGCAGCTCCAGGTGTCAGCGGTGTCTGTAATTCTGAACGCAGCTCGCAGACTCGCCTGCTCGTTCCGCTCCGCTCCACTAGCGTTCTTGACGGCGCGCGCTGCGCATCCGTTCGCTGATCACCAGCGCGTCAAGCGCCGCAGTCTGGCGCACCGGGTAAGAATCCGGCTTTTCGAGATCCTTGTAGCACTGTTCCAGATGCGCCAGCGACTCGAGCAGGTGTGCGCGCGACTCAACCAGCACAGGAGGCGCGCCGATTCTATGGCCGCCAGTCATGACACGCTGCAAGAGCGGGATCGTCTCGGACGGTGCGGGTTTGAATTCGTGGGCGACACTGACCGCGCCCTCCTGCGCCAAGGCGATCAGATCAGAGTAGAAGCCGCCTTTGGGATTGAGCGCACGGAAAATCTGCCTACGCCCCGGCGCTGAGGTTTTACCAATCGAAATTTTCATCCTTGGCGCACCGGCATACTCGGCCAGCTTGTAAACCATATCTAGCGACGGCGCGTCGCCGCTGACCGCGGTCTCAGCGCCGACCCCGAACGCATCGATCGGCGCGCCGGCGCGGAGCAATTGATCGATGCGGTATTCGTCGAGGTTGCCGGTCGCGAAGATCGCGACCTCGCGCAGCCCCTCGCGATCCAGAACGCGGCGCGCGGCAAGGCTGAGTGCGGCGAGGTCGCCGCTGTCCAGACGAATCGCCTGAAGTTTATGACCTTTACGTTTGAGCTCAAGCGCGACCCGCGCGGCATTCTCCACGCCCGCGAGCGTGTCGTAAGTATCCACGAGCAGCGCGCTGAGGTCGGGGAAGAGTTGCGTGTAATGCTCGAAGGCGGCGCGTTCGCCGTCATGCGCCATCACGTAACTGTGGGCCATAGTGCCGTAGAGCGGGATCCCGTAGCGGCGGCCGGCGAGAACGTTCGACGTGCCGATAAAGCCGGCGAGGTAACTCGAACGCGCGGCGAGCAGACCGGCGTCCGCGCCGTGCGCGCGACGCAAGCCAAAATCGATCAGGCTGCGGCCGCGCGCCGCCAGCATCACGCGCGCTGCCTTGGTCGCCAGCAAGCTTGCCGGTCCGAGCTGGTTGAGCACGAGCGTCTCGAGCAGTTGAGCTTCGATCAGCGGGGCGGTGATCTCGAGGATCGGCTCGTCGGCAAAAAAAACTGTCCCCTCGGTGATCGCGCAGATCTCGCCGGTGAAACGCATCGTTCCCAGCCACGTGAGAAACTCGGGCGCAAAGAGCTTGAGCGAACTGAGGTAATCCAAGGCTGACTGATCGAAGTGAAAGGCCTCGACCGCCTCGAGCAGGCGCTCCAGCCCGGCCGCGACGAGAAAGCCCCGCCGCAACGGCATCCGCCGTACGCTCACGGCGAAGGTCGCGGGCTGATTGAAGCCAAGCTGGAAGTAACTCGCCGCCATCGTCAGCTCATACAGATCGATGAGCAGCGGCATTTCGGCAGGATCGAGGCGCAGGTCAATCTTCATGATCTGGCGCCATAGGCTAGAGGCTTCCGGCGAAGCGCCGCATCGGATCGCTCAACGCTGCGGTTCGGGCGGGACCGGCGCGCCCGGCGGCGCGGGCGGCGCGGACGCCGCTTCGTGAATTACGCGCGTCTCCGACGGATGCTGCTCGCACAGCCGGTCGCCCATCTCGCGCAGCCGTTTGGCGGCCAGATAAAAGATCGTTCCGGGTTCATCGATCGTGCCCGCACGCACGCCGGTGAGTAACTCGATTCCATGCTCGATCGTGTCGGCGGTGTAGATGTGAAACCTGCCCGCCTCGACCGCGGCGATCGTCTCGTCATCGAGCATCAGATTGCGCACATTTGCGCGCGGCGCCATCACGCCCTGGCGGCCGGTAAGCCCGACCGCTTTGCAGACGCGAAAGAAGCCTTCGATCTTCTGGTTGACCCCGCCGATCGCCTGCACGGCGCCGAACTGATCCACCGATCCGGTCACCGCAAGATCCTGGCGAAGCGGGACGCCACTAAGCGCGGAGAGCAGCGCGTAGAGTTCCGTCGAGCTGGCGCTGTCGCCGTCGATACCGGAATACGACTGCTCGAAGCAGATGCTGGCGGAGAGCGTCAGCGGCCGTTCCTGCCCGAAGCGATTTCGCAGAAAACCGCTGAGGATCATAATGCCTTTGTCGTGAGTGGAGCCGGAAAGACGGGCTTCGCGCTCGATATTGATGAGGCCCGCCTGACCGACGGCAACGGTGGCGGTGACGCGCGACGGCCGCCCGAAGCTGTAGCCGCCGACATCGAGCACCGCCAGCCCGTTGATTTGACCGACGGCCGCGCCCTCCAGTTCGACGATGATCGTGCCTTCGGCGATGAGCCGCCGAATTTCCTCTTCGATAAAGTTGAGGCGGAGGGCATGCTCCCGCAGCGCGCGTTCGACGTGCGCGCGGATGACGAGCGCGGCCTGCGCGGCGCGGGCGAAGTAGGCCGCCTGACGCGCCAGGTCCTCGATCGGCTCGAGGCTGCTGGCGACGCGGCCGCGATTACCCGTCAGGCGCATCCCATACTCGACGATCGCGCTCAGCGCCTGACCGTCGAAGGGCGGCAAGTTTTCTCGCCGCGCCAGCATCCCGATACGCGCGGCGTAGTGCAGCGCCGCCGCTTCAGTGGCGTCGATCACCGGCCGGACCTCGGCCTTGATCTTGAACAGTTGCGCGAATTCGGGATCGTAAAAATAGAGCAGGTTGTAGAGCTGAGCCCCGCCCAGGACCGCGAGCTTGTTGCGCACTTCGATCGGCTGCGGCTTGATTCCGCTGAGCGAGAAAAACGGCATCGGCTCGAAGGTCTCGACTGTCAGGCGACCGCTCCGGAGCGCGCGCTTGAGGGTCTTCCAGACGCCGGGCTCGACGACGGCGTCTTCGAGGTCCAGCAGCAGAAAACCGCCGTGAGCCTTCAAAAACGAGCCGGCGATGATGCGTGTGAAGTCGGTGGCGGAACGGCCCATCGGATCGATAACGCGGTCGATCGTGCCGAACAGGTTGCGGTAGCTCGGCGCGTCTTCGCTGATCACTGGCGCTCCGCTGCGGCCAGAATTATCGACCAGCACGTTAATCTGGTAGTCGCCAAAGCGCTCGGCGCCGGGGCGTTGCGGCGGACGCCCGGGGAGCTCGCCGTCGTCCGACCCGTCGGGCTCGCTTTCGCGGAAGCGCTCGAGGCGGCTCAGCATGTGCTCGGTCACCTGATCGAGATAGCTCGCCACCGCCGGGTTCTTGAAGAAGTCCTTCAGCGCGGTGATCGCCGGACTAATCAGGCGGCTCGCGAAAGCGCGCTCGATCGCGCGAATATCCGCAATCAGCTCGCGCGTGATCTCCTGCTGGCGCATCATCAGCGTCGCGAGTTCGCCCTGGAGCTCGCCCTGCGCTTTGCCCAGTGCGTCGCGCTCTGCCTCGGATAGCGCTTGCATTTCGCGCTGCAACTCCTCGGGCGACTCCGGCTGCTTGCCGCGAATCAACGGGATAAACATCATCTGTCCGCCCGGGCCGGCGCGCAGGCCGAGGCCGCGCTCGCGCGCGCGATTCTCGAACGCGCCGAACAGCTCCTGTGCGCGCTTGCTGTACTTCTCACGCAAGGCGGTGCGCTCCTGGTCGAAATCCTCACGGCGAAAAGCCTTGGGGAGCTGATCGAGGATGTAGCTGATCAACTCCTGCATGCGGCTGCGCAGTGCGACGCCCTGCCCCGCCGCCAGATAGATCGCGACCGGCTCTTCGGGATTGCGGAAATTGTTGACGTAGACCCAATCGCCCGGCGTCGGCATCGCCGCCGCCCGCTCCTCGAGCAGCCGCACGACGGATTGGCGTTCCTCGCGCGAGCGCATGCCGCTGACAAAGACGTTGTAGCCCGGCGCGTCGATTCCCAGCGCCAGCCGAATCGCCTCGAGCGCGCGCTCCTGGCCGAGCAATTCATTGCCGTCGCTCACGCGGAAGGCCTGCTCGAGTTCGTCGGGCTTCGCGGGAGATGCGTGGCGCAGCTCGGCGACGGCTAGTTCCGGGTGCGGCGGGGCCGGCCGCAGCGCGGTCCGCAAGCCCTCGCTCTCACTATTCTCAGCCATCTGGGATTTCCTTTGATGAAGCGAACTGAGGAAGGAAACGACTATGCCAGTTGAATTTTGCGGCCGGGCCTCTTCGGCAGGACGATCGTCAGCCCCCGATCCTCGAAGCGCGCGGTTACCGCCTCCGGCTCAATCAGATGCTTGAATTCGACGACGCGCTCGGTGGGGCCGGTCGCCATGACACTCCGCACCACGAGCCGGCGCTCGCTCGCCTCGATATCGATTTGATCGCGATCGGCCGCAAGCTGCGCCATGCGAACTTCGTAGCGGTCTCGGTGCTCGATAACCTCGGTTCTCGGCGGATGGCGGAGTCCGGGGGGTGTCTGAATGCGGTCATCGACGCGGGCACCCGCACCTCGCCAGCGAGTGATCAGAAGGTCGTCGAAGAGATTGTCGAGGTCGCGCTCGAAGGCGTCGAGTACGTCGAACATATCTGACCGCGAACGCTGTGCCACGAGATCATCCTAGCCGCTATGCTCGCGCCGCGTCGAGAGCAGCCCAAATTCGGCGGCTCTTCGCCCAACAGCAGTGCTTATTGCACCGCCCCAAGGTGCTGTATAATGTTGCCTAACCTTTCGGACAGGCGCGGAGAACCCTGCATGGATTACATGAAAACGCTTTTCCTCAACCCGCCATCCTACGACGACTTCGACGGCGGCGCGGGCTCGCGTTACCAGGCGACACGCGAGGTCTGGTCCTTCTGGTATCCGACCTGGCTGGCCTATCCGGCGGGATTGATTCCGGGCGCACGGTTGCTTGATGCGCCGCCGCACAATTTCACCCCCGAAATGACCGTGGCCGAGGCCAAGAACTACGATCTTGTAGTCCTGCACACCTCGACCCCCTCGCTGACTATGGACATCCGCACGGCGGAATCGATCAAAGCCGCGAACCGCAACTGCACGATTGCTTTCGTCGGCGGCCATCCGACGGCGCGGGCCGAAGAGACCCTCAAGCTCTCGCAGGCGATCGATATCGCCGCGCGCAAGGAGTTCGATCACTCGATGGTCGAGGTTGCTCAGGGGATGGATTGGGGCAAGGTTAACGGGATCAGCTATCGGCGCAACGGGATGCTCCATCACAATCCGGATCGCTCGATCCTGAGTAACGAAGAGCTCGATGCGCTGCCGTTCGTCACCGAGGTCTATGCGCAGAACCTCGATTACCTGCGCTACAACAGCCCCTACTGCAATTATCCCTACGTCTCGATGTACACCGGCCGCGGCTGTCCGGCGCGCTGCACTTTTTGCCTGTGGCCACAGGTCACCCAGGGTCACAAGTACCGCGTGCGCAGCCCCGAGAATGTTTACGAAGAAGTCGCCGCGATGAAGGCGAAGTTCCCCAAAATGAAGGAGTTGTTCTTCGACGACGACACCTTCACCGCCGACGCGATGCGCGCGCGCAAAATCGCGCAGTTGCTCAAACCGCTCGGGATTACCTGGTCAACCAACTCGCGCGCTAACGTCGATTACGAGACCCTTAAGATCATGAAGGATGGTGGGTTGCGCCTGTTCGTCGTCGGCTATGAGAGCGGCAATGCCGAAATTCTCAAGAACATCAAAAAGGGCGTGCGCATCGACCGCGCCCGCCGCTTCACCAAAGACTGCCATGACGTCGGCATCCTGATTCACGGAACTTTCATCCTCGGGCTGCCGGGCGAAAGCCGCGCGACGATCGCCGAATCGATGCAGTTTGCGCGCGAGATGGATTGCGAGACCATCCAGGTTTCGCTGGCCTCGCCCTACCCGGGGACGGAGCTGTTCGAGTACGTGAGCGCCAATGGCTATCTGGCGATTGACCCGCTGCTCGACGCCTCGGGCTATCAGAAGTGCTCGGTGCAGTATCCAGGTCTCAGCGCTGACGAGATCTATCAGTCGGTCGAGCGCTTCTACCGCAGCTTTTACTTCCGCCCGAAATATATTTTCAAGTCGGTGCGCAAGATGCTGAGCTCGTCCGAGGAGTGCAAGCGCCTGCTGAAAGAAGGGGCGCAATTTCTCTCGACGATGCGCCAGCGGCGCGCGCAAGTGCGCAATTCGCCGCAAAGTGCGCAGGCTGCCTAGCGACGGCTCGCGAGGGGCGGCGCAAAGTGTGAGTAGCACGGCGCCGCCCGGTCCGATCTCAAATGTCTGTTCTCGCCATAGTTGCTCTGATCGGCGTTGGTACCTCGCTGACGTACTATGCCGTTGCGGCGATTGCGGCGATGCGCTTTGCGCACCGCGCGCACGAAGCTCGGCCGTCGCTTCCGAAAATTGCGCCGCGCGTCGCCGTGCTGAAGCCGCTGCGCGGCCGTCCCGAAGGTCTAACGGCCAACCTGACCAGTTATCTCGAAGCTGACTATCCCCGCATCGAATACTACTTCGCGGTCTCCAGCTACGAGGATTCCGCCACTGAGGTTCCGGTTTCGCTGCGCGCTCAATACAAGTTCAAGCCCATTACACTGATCGTCGGCGAAGCGCCCGCCTGCACCAATCGCAAGGTCGGCAAACTCATCCGCATGGCCGAACGGGCTGAGCGCGCCGAAATTTTCGTCCTGAGCGACGCCGATATCGCAATCTCACGCGATCACCTGCAACACATCGTCGGCGAACTCATGGCCGACGAAAAGCTCGGCATCGTGACCTGTATCTATCGCGCCAGGCCGCTCGGCTCTCTGGCCTCGCGGCTCGAAGCCCTCTGCGTCAACACCGACTTCGCTCCGCAAGTGATGATCTCGGCGGCGATCGAGCCGATTCACTACGCGCTCGGCGCGACGATCGCGATCAAACGGGAAGCGCTCGCCGCGACCGGCGGCTTCACCCGGCTCAAGGACGTCCTCGCCGACGACTATTATCTCGGCAACCTCGTGGCCAAGGCCGGCTATACCGTGAAACTCTCGAGCTCGATCGTGACCACGGTCTGCGCGGAAAAAACTTTCGCCGATTTCTGGCATCATCAGATGCGCTGGGCGCGCACCTACAAAACCACGCGGCCGGCCAGCCTCGCAACGATTCTGGTGCACGGGCCCTTTTGGGCGATCCTGTTTCTGCTCGCGATGAAGTTCAGCTTGCTTGCAACCGGGGTTTTCGCAGTGGTTATTCTCGCCCGCGTCGCGATGGCGCGCCTGATAATCCGGCGGGTGCTCGCGATGCCCGAGCTGGGCCGCGACGCCTGGCTCGCGCCGCTCAAGGATCTCGTCATGACCGCTATTTGGTTCGCCTGCCTGACGGGCAACGAAGTCCGCTGGGGGGAGCGACGGCTCAAGATCCTCGCTGGCGGCGTGATGCGCGAAGTGCCGGCTGACGCAGGGTCAGTAACCGGCTCGAAGGCAATGGCTGACGCCGAGTGAATGGCTGATCGGACTGCGCTGTTTCTGCTCATCGGGACGGCCGCCAGCGTCTTGCTTGGAGTTGGTCTCGTGATTATGAAAAGCCGCAGCGCCGCGCTGCCGGCCGCGGAGGGCCGGCGCAGCCTGCGCATCGCTATTCGCTGGCTGCGCGACCCGCTGTGGGCCGCCGGGATTGCGATCCAAACCGCCGGTTTCGCGCTCTACATGATCGCTCTGAGTGGCGCGCCGGTCTCGATGCTCGCTGTGATGATGCAAGGTAATGTCGCCGTGTTTGTCCTTTTCGCCGCGCTTTTCCTGCACGAGCGCGCGGGCGCGGGCGAGTGGTTCGCGATCAGCGCAGTGGTGGCGGCGATCCTTTTGCTCGCCCTGTCGTTGCATGGCGGCGCGGCCGAACGCCCCGGCGATCGGCGCATGCTCGGGATCCTCCTGTTTGCTGGAATTCTGCTCGCCGCGGCGCCGCACTTGAGCGCGCGGCTGCGTACGAGCGGCATCGCGCCGGCGCTTGCATCAGGCGTCGCTTTTGGCCTCGGCAGCCTCTACGCCAAGGCGCTCACGGACGCCTACGCGGCGGCGCCGCACGCGCCGGTCGCCGCGATCTTCGCCAGCCCATGGCTCTATCTGACGATTGCGACGAATCTGGGCGGACTCGTGCTGCTGCAGAATGCTTTCCACTCGGCGCGCGGGATTATCGCGATGCCGTTGTCGTCGGCCTGCTCCAATCTGGTGCCGATCATCGGCGGCATCCTCGCTTTCGGCGAACGCCTCCCGACCGACATTCCCTCCGCAGTGCTGCGCATCTCCGCTTTCGCCCTGACGATTGTGGCCGGCGGCTTCCTCGCGACCTCGGAATAAGGCACTAGCGCAGCGCGGTTGCCGTGCGGAGCGAGCAGGAGAGTCTGCAAGGTGCGTTCGAGGAAAATCCCGACTCGGAATCCTTTCGCTTGGCGGCCTTGCCAAAGCGCCCCTTACTGGATTAGTTTCTCTTGTTGGTTGCTTAAGGAAAGATTTCACTTTTTCACCGTTTCCCGCTTTGGCCAGAGGATGCGGAACTGCATCAAGGCGCCGTCCGCAATCCGCCGGGAGTTCTAGTGACGACTCTCAAGGCCATTCCCCGGCGCTGATTTAAGCGAAGGAGGTTCTCGATGTCCTACGATCTTCTCATCAAAAACGGCACGGTGGTCGACGGTACCGGTGCTAAACCGCGCCGCGCTGACGTCGCGATCGCGGACGGCAAAGTCGCCGAGATCGGTCAAGTCACCGACAGCGCCAAAAAAGTGATCGACGCGTCGGACCTGATCGTCGCGCCCGGGTTCATTGATCCGCACACCCATTACGATGCGCAGATCTGCTGGGATCCCTACATCACGTCGTCGTCGTGGCATGGCGTCACCAGCGTGGTGATGGGTAATTGCGGCGTCGGTATCGCGCCCTGCAAACCTGACGCGCACGCGATTGCGGCCTGGGATCTGGTCAACGTCGAAGCCATACCTTTCGACGTTTTGAGCAAAGGCGTGACCTGGGACTGGGAAACCTTTCCGCAATATCTCGACGCCGCCGAACGGCGCGGCAGCGGAATCAACCTCGGCTTCCTGGCCGCGCTGACCCCTTTCCGTCATTACGTGATGGGCGAGGAATCGATGGAGCGCGCCGCCAACGTCGACGAGACCGCGAAGATCAAAGCTCTGCTGAAAGAAGCGGTCGCCGCCGGTGCGATGGGTTTCACCACCACGGCGGTCCCGCAGCATATCGGTTACAAGGGCCGTCCGATCGCCTGCCGCAACGCCAGTCGCGACGAATTCAAGGCCTACGCCAACGCCCTCAAGGAGTTGGGCAAGGGCTCGATGGAGCTCGCGTTGACCAAATCGGTCAGCGAACTCACCGACGAGGAATACGAATTCCTCGACCTCCTGCTGACCGAAAGCGGCCGCCCGGTCACCTGGCTGGCCGTGCTCAACCGCGACGACATGCCTGATGCCTGCATGCAGACCCTCAAGAAGGCCGAACCGCTCATCCGCCGCGGCGGCATCCCGCAAGTCACCTGCCGCCCGCTACTGATTCAGATCAACCTCCGCGCGCCGTTCATCTTCGCAAACCTCGACTGCTGGAATCCGGTCTTCAATCAGCCGCCGGAGGCCCAGAAGGCGGTCTATCGCGATCCGCAGTTCCGCGCCGCCTTCCGCGAAACGCTCAAGCGGCCGGCCGTCTTCAACGGCAAGTGGGAACGGCTCGAAATCAAGGAAGTGAAAAACCCGGCCTTCGCGCCGCTAGTGGGCCGCAGCGTCGCTGATGTCGCCCGTGAACGCGGCTGCGACGGCGTCGACGCCTTCCTCGACCTCGCGCTCGAAGACGACCTCGGCGTCGAGTACACGATGGAGCTCTTCAACGCCAACGAAGAGCGCATCCCCGAACTGATCACCGATCCGCGCGTGATGGTTGGACTCAGCGACGGCGGCGCGCACGTCGATATGCTCTGCGACGCCGGCTATTGCACCTACCTGCTCGGCCGCTGGGTGCGCGAAAAGCAGGTGATGACCCTGGAACACGCGATCAAGCGGATCACCTCGGAGCCCGCAGATTTCTTCGGGATCAAAAACCGTGGCCGTCTGATGCCCGGCATGGCCGCCGATGTCGTCGTTTTCGATTACAACACGGTTGGCTCGAACAAGCGCGGCGAGATGCGCGATGATCTTCCCGGCAGCGGCCGCCGTCTCGTGATGCCCGCCCGGGGTATCGAGAACGTGATCGTAAACGGCCAGGAGCTCTACCACGAAGGTAAGCTGAGCGGCGCGATGCCCGGACAGGTCCTGCGCTCCGGCACCTGCTAGACTTCTAGCCTGAGTGGGCGGGGCGGCGTCATCACGCCGCCCCGCCCGCTTCCCGTGCAGTTCTGGAAAAAATCCCGGCCCGTCTTCTTCAAGCGATCAGAGTTGTGTTACCGACGGGCAACGCGATAAGAAATCTGCATATCCAGCTCACAAGGAAGCCAACGTGGACAAGCAAACGCGATCGCCTTTCAGCGCGATCAAAGTCGTCGAGTGCGGCGAGGGTATCTCGGCCGCCTTCGCCGCCAAGATGCTCGCCGATATCGGCGCCGAAGTCGTCAAGGTCGAGTCGCCGGGCGGAGATTTGACGCGCCGTCGTGGTCCCTTTCCGGACGACAAGCCTGATTCTGAGAAAAGCGGCCTCTACATCTATCTCAATGCGAACAAACGCGGCGTCGTCGCCGACCTCACCCGGCCCGAAGGACGCGAACTGCTCGGCAAGCTGCTCGCGAGCGCCGACGTCCTGATCCATAACGTCGCGCCCGCCGACCGCGCCGCGCAGGGACTCGACGGCGCGGCCCTCTCAGCCAAGTATCCGAAACTGATCATCGCCGGCATCTCGATGTTCGGCGACTCCGGCCCTTATGCGAATTACAAAGGCTACGAGCTGACGGCAGCCAACGCCTCCGGTTGGGCGAATCTCAGTCCGGGCGCGTCGCCCTATGCCGACTTACCGCCGCTCAAGGCGTTCGGCAGCCAGTGCGATTTCCAGGCGGGCGCGCACGCCGCATTCACCGTTATGGCCGCGCACTTCAGCCGGCTCACTTCGGGCAAAGGGCAGGTGATCGAGGTCTCGGAGCAGGAGACCGTCACTGCGATGCTCGAGAACAACCTGGTCCATTACACATACGCCGGCCGCGAAACCTCGCGCCTGGGCGCGCGCATAATCGGACCCTGGTTTATCGCCGACGCCGCCGACGGCCAAATCTTTGTGCTCGCGGTCGAAGAAGACCAGTGGAAGCGGCTGGTCGAGCTGATGGGCAATCCCGAATGGGCCGCCGACGATCTCTTCAAGGACCGCCTGAGCCGCGGCGCGAACATGGACGCCCTCAAAGCCCTGATGTCAGACTGGATCGCCGGATGGAAAGTGCAGGACCTCTATCAGGCCGCCCAGAACGCCCGCGTCCCCTTCGCGCCGATCAACACCATGCGCGACCTCTTCGACAATCCGCATTTGAAGGAACGTGATTTCTTCGTGCAACTCGATCAACCCGGCGTCGGCAAATTGACCCTGCCCGGGATGCCGTCGCGCTACGGCGCGACGCCGTGGGCGCTCCGGCGTCCGGCGCCGCGACTCGGTCAGCATAGCGAGGAAGTTTACTGTGCCGAACTGGGCATGACCAAAGATCAGCTAAGGGCTTTGCGCCAGGCGGGCGTGGCCTGATTCCGGAGGAAATTGCGATGGCAAATGCGCCACTTGATGGAATCCGCGTACTCGACTTCACCTGGGCCTGGGCTGGTCCTTTCTGCACGATGCAGCTCGCGCATCTCGGCGCCGAAGTAATTCGCGCGGAATGCACCCTGCGCCCCTGCGTGACGCGCTACCTTCCGCCCTTCGCCGACGACGTCCCCGGGCACAATCGCGCCGGCTACTTCAATCAGTATAGCCAGGGCAAGAAGAGCATCCTGCTCAACCTGGCTAAGCCCGAGACCGTCGAACTTGTCTGCGAGATGGTCAAGCAATGCGACATCGTCGTGGATAATTTCGCCGCGGGCGTGATGCAGAAGCTCGGGCTCGGCTACGACAAGCTGCGGAAATTCCGTCCTGATCTTATCCAGATCTCGATGTCCGGCTACGGCCAGACCGGACCCTTCAAGGGCTTCGTCGGCTATGGTCCGCCCGCTTCCGCTGCGGCCGGGCTATTCTTCGGCACCGGCTATCGCGGTCTCGAACCGGCCGAAATCGGCATCTCCTATCCCGACCCCAACGCCGGCGTCTTCGGCGCCTTCGCGCTGCTCGCCGCCTTAAATCAGCGCGCGATGACCGGCGAGGGCCAGTATATCGATCAGTCGCAACTCGAGGCCGTACTGGTCTTGATGCCCGAGGGACTGATGCAGTACGAGATGACCAAGCGCGAGCCGGTGCGCGCGGGTAATCGCGACATCGTGATGGCGCCGCACGAATGCTATCGCGCGGCGGGCGACGACCAGTGGGTTTCGATCGCGGTCGGCAGCGAGGAGGAGTGGCGCGCGCTGTGTGGTGTGATGGGCAATCCCGCCCTCGCGGATGACGCTCGCTTCAAGACTGCACCGCTGCGCAAGCAAAACGAGGACGCGCTCGATGAGCTGGTTACCGCGTGGACAATCAAGCAGGATCGCTGGGAGGTCGCGCGCAAACTGCAGGCCGTCGGTGTCGCGGCCTTTCCCTCGCTCAGCAACAAGGACGTTGCCGAAGACCCGCATCTGAGCGAGCGCGGCTACCTCGTGCAGCTCGATCATCCGGAAATTGGCAAGCGCAAACATGCCGGGATTCCGTGGAAGATGTCGGGCACACCCTGTGCGGTCCGTTCATCCGCGCCCATTCGCGGCGCCGATACCGAGCAGGTCTTGAAGTCTTTGCTCGGCTATACCAGCGACCGCGTCGAGCAACTGCGCAAAACCGGCGTCCTCGTCTGAGGGTATCGCATCTCTACACCCCGCTCCCTGAACCGGGAGAGGGCAGGCGCGCCTCACGCCACGCGCGTGGGTTAGGTTAATCGATGAAACCACTGCCCCTCGACGATCTGCGAGTCCTCGATCTGACGCATTACTACAATGGCCCCTACGCCACGATGCTGCTCGGCTACCTCGGCGCCGACGTCATCAAAATAGAAGCTCCGCCGTATGGCGACGGGATTCGCGCGCTCTATCGCTCTCCGGGCAAGCCTTTCGGCATCCCGTTCGCACTGGTGAATTCCAACAAACGCGCGATCACCCTCAACCTCAAGAGCGAAGAGGGCCGCGCACTCTTCAAGCGGCTCGTCACCAGGGCCGATATAGTCGTCGAGAATTTCGCTGCCGGCACGATGGACAAGCTGGGCGTCGGCTGGGAGACGCTACGCGCGCTCAACCCGAAACTGATCTACGCCTCGGGCACCGGCTACGGCCTGACCGGGCCCAATCGCAATCTGCCGGCCTTCGATCCGGTCGTGCAGGCCAACACCGGCGTGATGGCGGTGACCGGCGAGATCGACGGCCCGCCCTTGAAAGCCGGTCCCGCCGTCGTCGATATTCTCGGCGCAACCCATCTGTTCGCCGGAATCCTCGCGGCGGTGCGTCAGCGCGATCGCACCGGCACCGGGCTGATGGTGGAGCTCTCGCTGCAGGAATCGACTATCCCGAGCCTCTCATCGCATATCGGCGCACGCGGGATGGGTATCCAACAACTTCGCGACGGCAATCGGTCACCGGGTGGCTACGTCGTGCCTTACAATACCTACCCGGCCGCCGACGGCTGGGTGATGATCCTGGCATCGGATAACCCGCGCTGGCGAAAGCTGTGCACGCTGATGGGTCATCCCGAACTGGGTGATGACGCGCGCTTCGCCACCCTCGCGGCGCGACGCCAGCGGCAGGACGAAGTTGATCAGATCGTCGCGGCGTGGACGCAGCAGCAAACTCGTCAGGAAATCATGGATATGCTCGCCGCCAACGACGTCCTCGGCGGAATCGTCAACGACCTCGACGAGGTGATGGCGGACCCGCATCTGCACGAGCGCGGCTCGTTGCGCAAAATCGACCATCCGGAACTCGGCACGATGACGATCTTCACCTCGCCGCTCCGCCTCGACGGCGAGCCCAACGTTCCGCGCTCGCCGGCGCCTACGCTAGGCAAGGACAATGATCAGTTCTACGCGACTGAGCTTGGTCTCAACGCTGGCGAAATCGCGTCACTGCGCGATCGCAAAGTGATCTGACCCAGTTCCGTCGGAGTGCTAAAGCGCTTGAGCGGCCGCCTGCTAGGCGATTTGGCCGTCGGCGCGCAGCTCGGCGACGTGCGGCTCCTGTACGAGAATCCCGGCCTTCGTCAGCGCCGCGATCTTGTCGGCTGAGTATCCGAGATAGCCACCCAGAACCTTTTCGTTGTGCTCGCCCAGAAGCGGCGTCCGCGCACGGATCATCGCCGGCGTTTCCGACATGCGAAATGGCGACTTCGGCAGCGCGATCGGCCCGATCCCCGGATGATCAATCTTCTGCATCGCGCCGCGCTCCGTAATCACCGGATGGTTGGCGATCTGGGCGATATCCAGGACCGGCGCACTCAGAATGCGCGCCTTTTCCAGTATCGCCAGCGGTTCTTCGCGCGTCGCGAAGGATTGCAGCCACTGCTCGATCAGCGTTGCCAGCTCCATCCGGTTGGCCGCCCGATCATCGCGATCGGCGAAGCGTGGATCAGTCATCCATTCGCGACGCCCGAGCGCGTCGCAGAAGCGCTCCCAATGATGGTCCACGACCGTGATCACGACATAGCCGTCACGCGCCTTGAAAATTCCGCAGGGCGCGAGCAGGTAGTGATGCGAACCGAAGCGGTTCGGATTCAACTTGCCTTCGCTCATCACGTAGTACTGCAGCGCCGTGTCGTGCAGATGAAACATGCATTCGAGCAGCGAAAGATCGATATACTGGTCGACGCCGGTTCTTTCGCGATGGTAGAGTGCGGCGCAGACTGCGGCGAGTCCGTGCACGCCCGCGTTCTCGTCCGCGATGAAGAGCCCCACATAGACTGGCGGGCCGTCCGCATTTCCGGTCAAATGCATCAGGCCGCTCATCGCCAGCGCGACGGTGTCATTGCCCATCCGATCGCGCATCGGCCCATCCTGGCCGAAGCCCGAAATCGAGCACATGATCAGGCGCGGATTCTCCTTGCGCAAATCCTCGTAGCCGAGGCCGTGCTTGGGCAGGACGCCGGGGCTGTAATTCTCGGTCACCACGTCGCATTGGCGCGCGAGTGTGCGCACGATCTCGACGCCTTCCGCGGTCTTGATGTCAACGCAGATACTCTGCTTGCCGCGATTGTGCTGGATGAACCCGCCGCTGTAGCCCTCGCGCATGTAGGGCATGAAGCGCGTCAGATCGCCGAGCGGCGCAGCTTCGACCTTGATCACTTCCGCGCCCAGGTCGGCCATCATCCGCGTCAGGATCGGAATCGCGATGTAATGACCGAGGTCCAGCACGCGGATTCCGGCCAGCGGTCCAGGTTTGATCGGGCTCTCCATCAGCGTCGCCTCCGAGGGCGACCATAGCGCATACCTGCGCTACCGCAACAACGATCGGCTTGCTCGACTCCGCGTTGACGATTACGACATTGGAGCATGGTAACACTGGTTGGAATCCTGGGTAGTGTGACGCCGCCGGGGCGCTCGTTGCGCGCGCTCGAATATACGCTCGAGGCGGCGCGCGCGGCCGATCCGGCGCTCGCCTGCGTCGGCCTCAATCTCGCCGATTACAAACTTGCGTTCGCTGACGGCCGGCCGCCCGAAGCCTTCCGCGACGATACCGCAACCGTCGTCGCGCGCATCACGCTCGCCGAGGCGTTGCTGCTCTTCAGTCCGGTCTATCGCGGCTCGTTCTCGGGCTCACTCAAGAATCTGCTCGACCATCTGCCGGTGGAGGCGCTGCGCGGCAAGCCCTGCGGGATCGTCGCGATCGGCGCCACGCCGCATCATTATCTCGGCGTGGACTGGCATCTGCGCGACGTTCTGACCTGGTTCGGAGCGCTGATTGCCCCGACCAGCGTCTATCTCTCATCGAGCGATTTTGTGGAGGGCGCGCCGAACGAAGCCGCGCGGCGCGAGCTGCGGGAATTGGTGAACACGCTCCTGACCTTGCGCGTGGCGCGCGCCGCCGGAGTATTGGGTCCCGCGCCGCTCGCCGCCCGCCGCTAGAAAAGCTCTGCCGCCGTATCCCGACGGCTATTCCGCGTCGAGCACCGCCGTGATCCGATCCATCCGATCGTAGAAGGCGTGTAGATTAACCAGCGGCCCCAGATCGAGCTTTCCGCCGATCGCGAAACTGGCTAGCTGTCCGTACAGCGCAAAGTCCGCATAGCCGATCCGGCCGAGGATAAACGCGCGCCCGCTCAAATCCTCGTCGAGCGGCGCGAGCATCGACGCCGCGCGCTCGCGATTTTGCGCATGATCGCGGACCATTTGGTCGCAGAAACCCGCGCCGTATTTGCGCTCGCGGATTAATCGCCACAGCGCCTCGTAGCCACTACCGCGCTGCCTCCAATAAGCAAGCATCGCCGGAATCGCGGCGCGAAATAGTGCATCTTCGAGTTCGCTGTCGAAGTAGCGCGCGAGCGCACGATGGATTCCGCGCCACTGTGCCGGGAAAATCGTCGGCTCCGGATATTCCGTCTCGAGCCGTTCAGCGATCCGATCGGAATCCGCGATCGTCTCGCCACTCTCAAGCGTCAGCGCCGGCACCATCAGTTGCCCGGAAGCTTCGAGCAACTCCGCGCGATTGAGATAGTCCACCTCGACGAGATCGTACGGGGCACCCTTGTAATCGAGAATTTTGCGCACCTTTGCGCAGAAGGGGCTGTCCGCGAACTGATAGAGGCGTAATCTTCCCATCGGGTTCGGCTCAACGCTCAAGCATCCGGCTCATCGTGGTGGCGTTCATCACACCGAAGTTACTGTAACAGTTGTTGAAAATCACGAAGGCTCGCCGCACTCCCCGTATCCGCTTCAGGCGGCCCGCCCATTCGGCGAGTTCGCGTTCAGCATAGAGGTGATCAAAACCCCGCAGGTGCGAAGAAGGGACATACGAAGCGCAGATCTTGCGGGCCTTGCGTCAGGCGGAGGGCCAGAGCGGCCGACATCTGCCGCGAACACGGAATCAGCGAAGCCACGGACGCGACCTGCTTGCGATAGTTATCGGCGCATCCCGATTCGACGAGGCGCCGACAGCCGCAATTCTGACACTCGCAGCCGGTCGGCGCTATTACACAAACCGCGTCGTGCAATCGCGCCGTTTTTGCGGTATCTGTTGCTCAATCTCGACGGCAGAAAGAGGCGCGGGATGGGACGACTTGACGGAAAAATCGCGCTGGTCATGGGCGGCGGCGCTAACGGTCCACCCAATCCGGGCGAACCGCTCTCGATCGGCAATGGGCGCGCAACTGCGATTATGTGTGCGCGCGCGGGCGCGGCGGTAATGGTCGCCGATCTTGACGCCGCGCTCGCGCATCAAACCGCCGCGGCGATTCGCGCCGAAGAAGGCCGCGCGGATTCTTTCGCCGCAGACGTTGCCAGGGAGGAGGATTGCCGGCGCGCGGTGGAAGAAGCGGTGCGGCGCTTCGGCGCACTGCATCTGTTGGTCAACAATGTTGGAATCGCGATCGGCCGCTCGCTGCTTAACACCACGATCGACGAATTCAACACGATGTACGAGGTCAACCTGCGCAGCCAATTCCTGATGATGCGATGCGCGGTGCCCGAAATGATCAAGGCGGGCGGCGGCGCGATCGTCAATGTATCGTCGGTGGCGGCGATTATGGCGGGCAGCGGAATCGCCTACGAAGCGACCAAGGCCGCAATCCTCGGACTCTCGCGCTCCGTCGCGGTGCGTTACGCGCGCGATGGCGTGCGCTGCAACACGATCCTGCCTGGATTGATCAACTCTTCGATGGTCCGGCGGGAGATCGGCGACCGTGAGGCGCGTGTCGCCCCGCGAATCCCGATGGGGCGCCAAGGGACGCCCTGGGAAATTGCCAAGGCGGTGGTTTTTCTGCTTTCAGACGACGCCTCGTACATCACCGGCACGACGCTCATCGTCGACGGCGGCATCAGCGCCGGCGAAGGTATGAGGCGGTCGCGGGACGGTCAACGCTAGTGATCGAGCCGCGCCGCAATGCTAAAGTTCATTCGGCGGCCGCTACAGAAGCTGACGCCTCGCGAGACGGCTTCGTAATCCTGCTCACAGAATTCATTCCGATCGTCGACGCCTTGTGTATAATGCCTTTTGCGAAGTGATGCGCTGCCGGTAGCGACCTGCACCGGACATGACTGACGCTGGAACCAAAAAACAGCGAATCTAAGTTGCACGCATCCAGGGAGCAAGCATGGAAAAGCCGGACAATCTGTCCAAGCCCGCCGCTCCGATTGGGTTCGCCGCGAGACCTACGCGCTCGCAGGAGTTCTACGATCGGATCAAACAAAAATTCGCCGAAGAACGCGATTTGCGCCTCGGCTATCGACCCGAGGGTACCGCACAGTACCTCACTGAGTTTGAGGGCGATCTCGCGAGGTACGAGATCGACACCTACGCCAGCGAGCCGACGCCGCGCGCGCCGATTAACGATACGGTCGAGTGCCTGTTCATCGGCGGCGGCTTCTCTGCCCTGCTCACCTCCGCCCGCTTGCGCGAGCGCGGCGTCGAAAGCATTCGCATCGTCGAGCGCGGCGCCGATGTCGGCGGCACGTGGTATTGGAATCGCTACCCCGGGGTCGCCTGCGACGTCCCCTCTTATGACTATTTGCCCCTGCTCGACGAGCTCGACTACGTGCCGAAGGATCACTATGCCCGCGGCCCGGAGATCTTTGCCCATTGCCAGGCGATCGCGCGCAAGTACAATCTCTACGAGCTCGCGGTCTTCCAAACTACCGTCACCTCAACTGTGTGGGATGAGGCCGACGGGATGTGGCATCTCACCACCGATCGCGGCGATCATATGAAGGCGCGTTTCGTAATCTGCGCGAACGGCACCCTGTCCAAACCCAAGCTCGCCAAAATCCGCGGTATGGAGTCGTTCAAGGGCCATTCCTTCCACACCTCGCGATGGGACTACGCTTATACGAAGCCGGACCTGTCGGGGCTCGAGGAGAAGGTTGTCGGCATCATCGGCACGGGCGCGACGGCGGTTCAGGCTGTCCCCGATCTCGGCGCCGCGGCCAAAGAATTGTACGTATTTCAGCGCACGCCCTCCTCTATCGATATCCGCGACGATTGGCCGACCGATCCCAATTGGGCGCGGAGGCTGGCGCCGGGATGGCAGACCGAGCGGCGCTTGCGCGCGCGGATGCAGCCGCAGATGCAGTTGAACGAAGCCCAAAAGGCCAAGCTTGCCGCGATGTCGCGCGAGGAGAAGATCCGCCAGCAGGAGAACGCGAACATCGAAGCCATGATGCGGATTCATCAGCGCATCGATCAGATCGTCAAGAACAAGCAGACCGCTGAGGCGCTCAAACCCTGGTATATGTTGATGTGCAAGCGCCCCTGCTTTCACAACGACTACCTGCCGACGTTCAATCGCCCTAATGTCCATCTGATCGATACGCACGGCGCGGGTATCACTGAAATCCGCGAGCAGGGACCTGTTTTCAACGGCAAGCAGTATGAGCTCGACGTCCTCATCTACGCCACCGGCTTCGAGGTGCAGAAGACCGGTATCTACAACCAGATCAAGGGCGCGCAGGGCCTCGACCTTAACGACAAATACCGCGACGGCATTCGCACACTGCTGGGAATCCATTCGCAAGGCTATCCCAACCTTTTCATCATGGGCGGTTATCAGGCCTCCTTCCAGTTCAATCTGACGGATATGCTGCAGGCGCAGGGCGATCACATCGCCGCGTGCATCGACTACGCGCGCCGCAATGACTATCGCACCCTCGACGCTGCTCCGGACGCGGAGGAGTGGTGGGTGCAGGAGGTCATCCGGCATCGCGGCAAGACCGGGCGTAATCAGGAATGCACCCCCGGTTACTACAACTTCGAGGGTGAGTCGCAGCGACGGCAGGACGGCAACTACAACGGCGGCTTCTATCAATACTGCAACAACCTGACCGAAGTGCAGGCGCGGATGCGCGAGCACTTCGTCTTCACGCGGCAGTAACGACTGTACTCGGCAGGAGAGTACCCGATGATTAAGTCAGTTTTTCACGTCAACGTAAACGTGACCGATTTCGATCGCTCGCTGGCCTTCTACAAGATGCTCGGCTTCAAGGTCGTGCTCGATATCGGCGAAGGGCCGAATAAGGGCAACGACATCGGTCTGAATATTCCAAACAGTGTCGCCCGCGCCGCGCTCCTCTCTTTGAGTGACGACCCGCGGGCGACGCGGATCGATTTGATCGAATGGAAGGAACCGCGCACCGCGGGCGCCGCCTACCCTCATCTGTACCACGCCGGGATCGCGCGGATCGCGCTCTTTACGAAAAATCTCGACGAGGAATACCAGCGTCTGAAGGCCGCCGGCGTCGCGATGGTATCTGAGCCGGTGGTTATCCGCTTCGGCAATAAGGCCGGCGCGAAATTCTTCTGCTTCAAGGATCCGGACGGCACGTTTTTGGAATTGATCGAACCTTTCAACGGCTAGCCGGCGCCGTGGGCGCGAATCTGCTGAAACGCGCTCGCTCAGCCGGCCCTTTTCCTCGGGCTCTTGCGAGGCTTTGCGCGCGGCGTCGGACTCGGGTCAGCAGTCGATGCGCCCATCCAGATTTTGAAGGCCTGCTCGGCCAGGCTGGCGCCTTCCTGCAAGGCCGCGGCCCAGCCGGCCACCGCGCCTGCAACAAACCCGTTCGAGGTCAGATCGGGGCTCAGGACATTCTCATGCGCGAGCCGGCGCGCAAAATTCTCGAAACCGATCGCCGCCGCATGCGCCACTCCGCGCGCCAGGTGAACGTTGGCGTGAGTAATCCGCAAGATCGCTTCGGTCTGTGGAGTTCTCTTTTCAGCCATGGCGACTCTCCATCCTCCCCGATGAACCGGCTAATGCCGCAGCGCCGGCTTCGTGGTTTCACTGCCTGACGAGCCCGACTGCATCGCAGTCCCATCGTGGCCGTCGGTGGTCCACAAGCTAACACGCGCCCGATCTTGCGCACCACTTCGATTGACGAGGTTCGCCAGCGCGATATCGGCGCGAATCTCGAACAAGACTGCGCCGTTGCGGCGCGCCGACTCGATCACCCGCAGCCAGCCGGCTTCAATAATGTCCGGCGCCGCCCCACTCTGGGTGAGGATTTCCGCCCGCGCCGAGCGGACGATCGTCTCCTCGAGCAGCATCTCACCGACCGCGGCCTCAGCCTCGTCAATCATTTCGAGCGCTTCGACGGCCGCACCGGCCATTGCTGAGCCCGACGCCAGCAGCGAGAGAAACCAGGCGTGCGGCAAACGCTGGCCGTTGGCTAGCCAGCCCGCGATCGCGGTGCGGATTTGCGCAACGCCGGCGAGCGCGTCGCCGGTCGTCGCGATAGCCCAGCCCGCATAGACGTCGAGGCCGCAGGCGAGTTGCTCGAGGCCGTGCGCGCGCGCCGCCGCGGCCCCCGCGCGCGCGACGTGCAGGGCTTCGCGCGGCTCACCGAACAGCCAATGCAGAGCCGCGCAGTTCAACTTGCAAAACGCCAGGGTCGGCTGGCTTTCGAGCTGCTCAGCCGCCCGCAGCGCGCGCACCGACATCTCGCGCGCTTCGTCACGCCGCTCCGCTAAGCCGAGCGCGACGGCTAGATAAGCCATCGCGAGCGGCCCGGCGTCGAACAGGGCGACGCGCCCCTGGTCCTCGACGTAGCACTCAACCGCGGCGTGCAGATGATTAATGCTCTGGGCGATCCGGCCGCGATGGAACAGCGTCATGCCGACCGCCAGATGCGAACGACATAAGGCCGACGCGCTCTTTTCGCTTTGCGCGATTTGCAGACGCTGTTCGGCCAAGGCTTGCGCTGCGATCGCTTCGCCGCGGGTCACGTGCCCCTGCCACAACCCCAACAGTGCGGCCGAGCGCTCCGGATGCAGCCGACGGCCCAGTTCGCGCGCGCGCTGATGAGCGCTTTTGCTCTCGCTGGAAGCCAGGCCCTTGATTGCCGAGAGGATCGAGGCCAGCGTCATGAGCAGCGACATTTCGCGCTGATCGCGCGCCGCCGCCGGCGCCATACCGCTCAGCATCTCGACCGCTTTCGCGTAGTGACTCGCCGCCTCTATCAGCGCGCCGCGTTTCGCTGCGGCGGCGCCGGCGCTCTCCCACGCGCGGCTCGCGGCGTCAGCCTCGCCCGCGGCGCTCCAATGATAGGCCAGCCGCTCGGGTTCGTGCTCGGCAAGCGGCGTCTGCTCGGCCAACTCGCGCGCGACCGCGCCGTGCAAGCGGCGGCGGCGGCTGCGCAGCAAGGAATCATACGCGGCGTCGCGCACCAGGGCGTGCTTGAAGCTATAGCGCGCCTCCGGCGGATTACCCCGCGAGTGAATCACGTCCGAGTCGAGCAGGCGTTGCAGATTCGCGACCAGGGCGACTTCACTATCTCCGCTGATCGCACGCAGTGTCGAATACGAGAACTCCCGCCCAATCACCGCGGCAATCTGGGCGAGCTCTTTCGCCGCTCCGAGGCGATCCAGCCGCGCCATCAGCGAATCCGCCAGGGTTGCGGGAATCTCGTGAGCCGCCCCCGGGGCGGCTTTCTGATCGGCGATTACTCCGGCCAGCTCCTCGACGAACAGCGGGACTCCGCCACTGCGGTCCGCGACCAGTTCCATCGCCGCCGCGGAAAATCCCGCGCTCGGCTGCGCGGCTCTGATCAACGCGAGCGTTTCCTCCTGGGTTAACCTTCCAATCCCAAAGACTGCGCTATGCTCGCTGCGCGCCGCGGGCAGCTCAAACTCGGGCCGCGCGGCGTAGATCAGCATCAGAGGAAGCCCGCGGCCGCGATCGATCAGATCCTCGGCAAGTTCCATCGTCGAAGGATCGGCCCATTGCGCGTCTTCGATCACGATCACCAGGGGCTGCAAACGCGCCAGCCCGAGCAGCCATTCGCCCACGACGAGGATAAAGCGCCGGCGCTTTTGCTCGGGCGATGACAAGAGCGGCAGATAGCCGGACGGTACCGGCAGGCCCATCATCTCGGCGATCGCCGGCACGGCCAGCTCCGGCTTGACGCCGGCCGCGGCTACAGCCCGGGCGATCTTTTCCAGCGCCGCTTGGGGCGAACGCGCACGCCGCAGGAAGGAGTTCTCGAGCGCTTTTACCACTGGCGCGAAGGGCGTGTTCAGCGAAAACGGCGAGCCGAATATTTCAAAGCGTGAGTGCGGCTGGTCATGCATCTCTGCCCCGAACTGACGCAGCAGCCGCGACTTGCCGATCCCGGGCTCCCCTTTGATCAGCACACGCCACCCGGCGCCCAGCTTCACCCGCGCCCAAACCTCGCGCAGCCCGGCCAGTTCGGCGTTGCGGCCGATGAACGGCCCGCTCGCGCGGAGCGCGCGCAAGGGACGGCGCACCGCGGCCGCCTGCTGCACGCAATAAAGCTCGACCGGCTGAGTCACACCCTTGAGCAAATGGCTGCCGAACGCTTCGATGACAAAGCGGCCGCTCACCAGCCGGCGGGTTGCGTCCGTGATGACGACTCCGCGGCGCGACGCCAGACTCTGCGCGCGCGCTGCGACATTCGGCGTTTCGCCCAAGGCGGCAATCTGATGCCCCGCCCCTACCCCAACTTGGCCAAGCAATACCGGACCGGTGTGGATACCCACCCGCGCCGCAATTTTGCGATCGTCGGACAGGCCGCGGCTCAGATTGTTCAGGGCGTCGAGGATTTCGAGCCCGGCGCGCACCGCCCGCTCCGCATCATCACCATAGGCCAGGGGCCAGCCGAAGTAGGCCACAACTCCATCGCCCAGGTACTGCGCAACATGTCCATTGAAGGCGGCCACGGCGGCGGCCACGGTCTGCTGGTATAACTGCAACACCTCGCGATACTCCTCGACATCGAGGCGGCCCGACATTTCGGTCGATCCGACCATGTCGCAGAAGAGCACGGTGATCTGGCGGCGCTCGCCTTCCATCTCTGCGCCTGTGCGCCGCCCGCCATCCTCGTCGGGATCAAGCCGCGTTCCGCAACTGCTGCAGAACCTGGCGTTCGGCAGTACGACTGCGTGGCATTGCGCGCAATGAGCGATGCTGCTGGTCAATGCGGGCTCCCCCTTTCCGATCTCCTCTTTATTACCGTCAACCCGTCCGCGACAACCGTCACCCGTGCCACAATACCCGCCCGTGCTCCACCTTGAAGTTGGTGCGGACGCGGTAGCCCGGTGACTTGCTGGTCGGCGGCAATCCAAGCTCCTTGACGATCGGATGGCTATCAAGGTGCTTGAGTTTAATCTCGTAGAGATGAGTCAACGGATCGATTTCAGCCGGCGGACCAAAGAGCCCGTAGTCGGCGGTGGCGATTTCATGCAAGCACGCCGGCGCCAGGTTGCCCTTTTGGCGATCGCTGATTGCACGGAATTGTTTGTGAAAGATCTCCGTAACGCCCTCTCCCGACCAACTCTCGAGCAGGTAACCAACCTCACCCAGCCCGCCGACCAGATCCATAATCGAGACCAACGGATTCGGAGCCTGCTGCTTGCGTTTGATCCGGATCAGCCCCGGATGCATATCCCAAAACTGGTCGTTCAGATTGCCGCCGAAGGTGTCGAGGTCAAACGCCACCGGTTCCGGCGATGAGTTGATTTCAATCTTGCCGAAAGTCTTGGCGTAGCCGAACACCTCGCGGCCGCCCGTCATCGAGTTCGGGTTATCGACCCAAACAAAGGGCGAAAAGAGCGCCGGAAAGCTGGCGTCGGCGGTTTCGACAAGGACCGGCACGTGCAAAAGAACATTTTTCTCCTTTACACCCGGGCCTCCGACAACGCCCGAGACTTTTTTGATTGCGCCGAAAATCAGAATTATGTACGGATCGAGCGCACGACACTTGACCGCGCCGCCCGAGGGTTGATCGAATACCCTTTTGCACAGACGGTTCAGCGCTTTGAGGTCAGCCAAGATAGCGAAGACATAGAGATCCGCCCCGATACAAACGATCGGCGCCGCCGCGGTCATAATCGGACCGTACTGAATATATGGTATCATCGCCAGACTGAGACCATCTTGATTCTTGCGAGCATACCATGACTCAATCAAGTCAAAAATTGCTCGGCAGTCCTCTCCTTTTACTACAATAAAGGCGTTAAGTTGGATCGAACAATTGTTCAATTCGGGTGAACAAATGTCCCCCTGATGGATTTATTAACCCGCGGCGTGCAGACCGCAATCGAAAATCTGACCTCAGCGGGCGGCACTCCATGAAAATCCTGGTCCTCGGCGTGACCGGCCATATAGGCAGCGCCGTAACCCGCGAGTTGTTGACGCGGGGCCATGCGGTCACTGGCGTCGCCCGACGACCTCGCGCGCGCGCGAACCTTGACGGGCTTTCGATATCCTACGTGCGCGGCGATATAGACGATTTCTCGGCTGATCTTAATTCGTGGATGCGCGGCCACGACGCCGTCGTCGACGCGGCTGCGCCGTATCCAGTCGCGCTACCGCGCGATGCGAACGCCGCGGATCTCGTGCGCGACGCGACGACGCGCACGCAAAGATTACTGCGTGCAGCCCGACGCCATCGCGCGCCCATTGCCTACGTCAGCTCGTTCGGCACTCTGCCGCAGCGCCGCATCGGTTTGGACCGCTGGGCGACCGATCTGATGCAACGACTGCACCCCTATTTCGCCGTCAAAAGCGCGATCGAAAACATGCTGCTCGAGGCGGCGCGAGACGGACAGCCGGTGGTCGTCGTAAACCCCACCGGATGCCTCGGGCCGTGGGACTTGAAGCCGCGCGAGCGCTGTTTCGTGCCCGCGCTGCTGCGCGGTGAGATGCCCGCGGCGACCAATCAGATGCTTAACGTAATCGACGTTCGTGACGTTGCGATCGGGCTGGTGAACGCGCTGGAAGCAGAAGTTTACGGCACCCCGATCGCGCTCGTTGGCCACAACATCTCGAACGAGATTCTCTTCCGCTGGATTTGCGAGATCGGCAACGTCAAGCCGCCGCCCTTCACCGCACCCAGCGGCGCCGCAGTAGTCGCAACCTATTTGAGCGAAGTGGCGCTCGGCGCGATCGGCGTCGAACCACCGCTGCCCGCGCTAATTGCGATGCTCACCTATATCCACGGTTATCTGGCGCCCAGCGCCGCCCAAGTCGATCTCGGTCTCGTTCCCCGGCCACTCTCCCGCACGCTGCTGGAAACGATCGAGTGGTATCGCGCGATCGGCTACTGCTAGCTGCGCTCGATCACCCACAGCGCCATCGCTTCGATAAAACGCTTGTCCCGCGAATCGGGAATGCCCCGGTAGATGCGCGAGAATTCGTGCAGCGCGGCCCCCGCCAGCTCTTCCGCCAGCGCCTGCGCATAATCGATACAGCAGTACTTATCGATCAGTGTGCGCATCCGCGACACCTGGCGCGAGGTGCGTGCGATTCGCGGTCCGCGCAGAATCCTGGTCACCTCCGCCTGCTCGTCCGCCGTCGCCTGATCGAGCAGACGAATCAGCATTAGGGTACGCTTGCCCTCGAGCAGGTCGCCGTTGAGTTCCTTGCCGTAGTGCCTGCCGGGTGAAAGGTTCAGGAGATCATCGCGGATCTGGAATGCCGCGCCCAGAAAAAAACCGAAGCGGACAAACGGCTCCAGATCGAGCGTCCCGCGCGATCCGATCAGCGCGCCGGCGCGCATCGGAAAAATCGTCGCCAGCCAGCAGGTCTTCTTCAAGACCATTTCGAGGTAGTCGGCCGCCCTCAGCAGCCCATTCGACTCCTCGCGCCAACCCAACTCCAGGGCCTGGCCCTCCGCCGATTCCCGCGCCATCCGCTCGGATTCTTCCATCATCCGCGCGGCCAGTTCGTCGCCGAGGATCTGCCGATTGCGCATCAACGGCCGCATACTCATCAGCAGCAAACGATCGCCTGCGTTCAATGCCAGTGGAATTCCGTGGATGACATGCAACGCCGGTCGTCCGCGGCGGCGTTCACTGCCGTCCTCGATATCGTCGTGAATCAGCAGCGCGTTATGCAGCAGTTCGATTGCCAGCGCGGTGGGTAGCGCCATTGCGGGTTCTGCGCCGAAAACACGCGCCGTCGCGATACACAAACTCGGGCGCATCATCTTGCCCGCGCGCAGAGGGTAGTCCGCAACCAGATCGTACAGGTAGCGACGGGGTTCGCCCGCCTCGGCCAGATATGCGCGCAGCGCGCCGACGGTCAGCGCGCCATATTCGGCGAGCGTCGTCTCGACGACCTTCAATGCGGCCGGTGGCATCATCGCGGACGCGCCGATGCGGGCAATTTACCGGCCGATGCGGACACTCACGACGCCCTGCGGCTCTCCCGAAACTCGCTCCACGAGCAGGCCGCAATAAACCCCGGCGGGCTGCTCATCCGGAATGCGAATCTGCAACCTCGCCGGTTTACCGCCCTTGGCCGGCGCGAAGGTTACTGCGGTCACGGCTCTGACTCTACCATTACCTCCCTCCAAGCCCCGCGTCATCAGCCGCAGGCGCTCGGCCGCCGCCCGCAACTCGCATGATACTGCCGCATAGCGCTTCGAGCTTACTCCGATCACAACTCGCGCCGCCGCAGGAACAAAACCATTGCTATTCGCAATCGCGCCCGTCGGATTCATCGCACCCAGTATCTGCGTAAAATTCTGCGCCCCGAGATTATTGAATAACTCGCCGACCACCGGCGTCAGGTCGGACAGCGATCGGAAAATGCGCGCCAACATCTGTGTTACGTCTTCGTTCCGCGGCATCGATTTTTTGCCCGTACGATCTTTCTCGTATTGCGCGGCGATCGCGCGCGCCTGACGGATATGTTTCTCGATCACCGCGTACCCCAGGCGCGCGCCGTCGGCTGCAGCGCCGTCGGCTACGTTGTCGTCAATCTTCGGCTCCTCGACCGCCATGCTCCGGGCTCCGGCGAGCGCGGCGACGGGACCCCCGGAGGCGCCGTTGCGCAAAACCCGCGGCCACGCGCGTAGAGGATCGGTTCGCGCTGGTTGCGGCCGCCGGATTCTTTCATCCCGTTGCCCGACGGGGCTCTTACGGGTGGTCATAACCGATGATCTCCTCCAGCGCCGGCGCGGCCGCGATCGCGTGCGCGGCCAGCCGACCCGAAATAAAAGCTGATTCCACGCATCCGACGTTGAGTCCGCAACTCGTCCAATCCCCGGCAATAGTCAGATTGTCATAAGTATAGTCCAGTGGCGAAATGCGATACTCCGTACTGCCCGGCAGCGATAGTACATAGCGGTCCGACGGATTAACATTCGCGGTCCAGAATTGACTGGTAAAGCGCGCCGCCCCATGCTTACCGCTTCCTGCCGCGGTCTCCGCGGCATCGATCAACAGCTCCCAGCGAAACCCGCCGCTGGCATGAACCGCGTTCGGCAAAATATCGCCGCCATGACGGTTGAGCCAGCGCACGGCCTCCCGCCGCACTTGCGCGCTGGATGCTGACGCATAACTCGAATCTCTACGCCCGCGCGATTGCGCAGACTCGTGCATCGCGCCGCAGGAATAAACGATCGCGCGCGGCCGGCAAGGCCAGTCCTCCTGCACCGCCAGATGGCGCATGTCGGCCCACGTATCGAAGGGCTTGGCGTAACCGGACATCGTCGTCGGCAGCTCCTTCCATCCCAGCGTTTCCATATCTTCACGCAGCCATATTTGAAACGCCTGGGTCGGAATCGTTTTCACCCGCTGCACCATCGCCCGCCAGCGTTGATCACGCGCGAGGATCGCCTTGCAGACGTGTGGGATCGCGCCAAGCCCGATCGCCAGCACGACCAGGTCGAAATCCTCGCCGACGCGCAGAGTTTTGCGCCCGGCGCGCGGCTCCTCCCAGTGCGATTCAAAGTCGCAACTCTCGGCGCGCAGCCGTTCGCCATCGCGCAATTGATCATAGTCGGGCCGCGACGGCCAGCAGGGCAGCCCGCGCCGATCGATCAGCGGCTGATACTCAAGGCCGTCTTTGATCTCAGCCTGAACGTCGAAGTCGAGCGTCGTCACGTGCGCCGCGCCGCGCGCATCGTCACCAAGCTCCACCTTACGCAGGCGATGGAAAAATCTGAAATGGACACCGCGCTTTCTCAACACTTCGTAAAATGGCGCAAAGACCACGTCACCCATCCCCGCCTGCATCTTCCACATCATCGCGCCGCGATAGGTGAAGAACATCCGCAGGCAAGCGCGCAACCCCAGTCCGGCGGCCATCCGCGGCCGCCGCGGATGGCCATCTTCATAGGCCATCGCAAGATCGTACAGCCCGCGCATCATGTCGGAGTTGACCGAGTGTTGCGCGGCGCCGTTGAGCCGCAGCCACTCCCGCGTGTCGTAGTCATTGAGGGCGTCAAAGCCGCGCGGATCGTTGAGCAGATTGAAGCGCAGCACGCCGCGCTGAAAGGCGAGCAGCAGATCGATCACTTCCCACACCGGCCGAAGGTCGGGATCGGATTCGGCGATCGCGTTGAACTGCCGATGCAGACTCTCGGCCATCGCTTCGATCAGTGCGAGCAGGCCGTCCGGCAACGTAATCGACGCCGTTTTGAAGATGAGCTCGATAAAGCGCGCGGCGCTGATCAGCCCGGTCACCGTGGTTAGTGCACCATACTTCAATAATCGCGGAAGGATTGCGCCAAGGTCATCATAGAGGCCGCGAGCAGCCGGCGATTCGCTGGACGACGTCGCGCCGCTATCAGACTCACCGGCGTCGTCTGCCGTCGGCGCGCTGCCCAGCAGCGTCTGCATCAGCATCGCCGTGCGCACCATATAGCTCGCGAGCGTAAACGGGTTGTAGCCGCTAAGAGGATCGCCCGGCAGGCCGTCGCCCGGAGGGAAGTGCACCGACCAACTGCGACCGCGTTCGCCGGAGTGCGCGCCGCCGACGCCGATGAACGGCTCGGCGACGAAGGCGTCGCGCCAGTCCGCCATCGGATGAGTGCGCGGATCGCGCCCCAACTCCGCGTAGCATTCGCGCAGCAGGCGAAAGGCATTCTCGTAAAAGCCCATCCAGAGATGCAGCCCGTGCTCCTCGATACGGTTGGCGACGCCGCGGCCCGAAGCGCCCTTGCCCCCGAGCCGCCACCCCAGTTGATACACAGTCACGTGATACTTGCCGCGATGCTGCGGGCGGCTCAGCTCAAACGCCGCGGCAATCCCGCCGCAGCCGCCGCCCACGACCGCGACTTCGATTGGGCGCTGATCACGCGCACGCTTTTTCATTTTCGGGCGTTGTCAAGACACGTGCGCGTCATGCGCCAATCGGATGCTGGTAGCATGGCGCAGACCTCGCGGCCAGCCCTCCATACGCATCAAGAACAGCTCCTCCACGTGCTCGCTTGCAGCGCAAGGCGCATACGGCGTATCTTCGCTACGTGCCGACCTTCACCAAGATCCTCGCACCCACCGATTTTTCCGACGACTCGAAATTGGCGCTCACCTATGCGATCGAACTGGCGCTGAGGTTCAGCGCCGAGATCATCGTGATGCACGTCGATCAACCGCTATCGCCGGTGATGATCGGCGACCTCAGCCCGGGGCTCGACATGGGCACCGTCAACCGGATCGCGGAAGAGCAGCGTCTGATGGCGTTGAAGGAACTCGATCAGGTGACCGCGCGCTTGCGCGAGACCGGGGTCAAGGCGCGCAGCCTCATGCGCGTCGGCGCGCCCTTCCTCGAAATCATCAGCGGCGCGCAGAGCGAAGGCGCCGACTTGATCGTGATGGGCACGCACGGACGCACCGGCCTGGTGCACGTTCTGATGGGCAGCGTCGCCGAGCGCGTGGTTAACAAAGCGCACTGCCCGGTGCTGACGATTCGCCATCCCGACCGCAAGTTCAAGCATCCACTCGACAAGTAATCACCCAGGTCGGGCGCTTACTTTCCGGTGAAGCGCGGCGTGCGCTTCTCCATGTAGGCCTTGATGCCCTCCTTGAAATCTTCCGAATGCAGCATCTCCACCGCGGCTTGATCGTCATCCGTCGTCGCGGTCGCCAAATCGGTAAAGAGATGGCCATAGATCAGCCGTTTGACCTTCGAGACGCCCAGCGGTGTGCATTGAGTCGCGATCTGACTGGCCAGCGCGCGCGCCGCCGGCATCAATTCCGCGTCAGCGACCACCTTATTGATTAGCCCCATCTGACGCCCTTCGGCAGCGTCGATTAGGCGTCCGGTGACCGCCAGGTCCATCGCGTTCGCGATCCCAACGATGCGTGGCAGCATCCACGACGCGCCGAACTCAATCGCGAGGCCGCGCTGCGTGAAAATCAGTCCCATCCGCGCTTTATCGGAAGCGACCCGCAGGTCGCAGTAGAGCGAATTCGCAAAGCCCATCCCCACCGCAGCGCCATTGATCGCGCCGATGACCGGCTTCTTCAACGCCATCATCCACGAGAAGCGTCCGCGGAAATTGGGATCCAGATCCTCGGTGCCGGCGAGCGGCCGCCCCACTCCCGCAAGTTGATCGGTGTTGCCCTGCGCCAGACTGTTGAGGTTTTCCATATCGGCGCCCGCACAAAACGCCCGGCCCGCACCGGTCAGGATGATCGCGCCGATCGCCGGGTCCGCGTCCGCATCGAGCATCGCGGTCCGCGCCTCGGCACCCATGCGCATCGTCCAGGCATTCAAGCGCTCCGGCCGGTTGTAACTCACGACCGCCACGCGATCCGACTTTTCGTAAATGATCTCTTTGAATTCCATCAGCAAATCCTCCCGGGTCCCGACGCCTTCTAATCAAAGCATTCGGCGGCGCGAGCCGCCAGCGCTGCGACTGTTCCTAGCGCCGCCGGATGCGTAATATGCAAACTTCGCGCACGGCGAGCGGCGAATTGTCCTACCGGCTAATCCCGGCGGCTGCGCCAGCCCGATCTCGTGCGTCACTTGATGAACGTCACCCGACTCTCGCCATCAGCCGCCAACATCGTCGTTCCTACCATCGTCGGCTGCGCGCTCTTTATGCAGACGCTCGATTCGACCGTGATCGCGACGGCGCTGCCGGTTATCGCGCGCTCGATGGGCCAGAACCCCATTCGCCTAAACCTTGCCATCACCTCGTATCTGCTCAGCCTTGCGGTCTTCATTCCAATCAGCGGATGGGTGGCGGATCGCTTCGGCGCGCGCACGGTGTTTCGCGCGGCGATTGCAGTGTTCACTCTGGGTTCGATCTTTTGCGGCCTCTCCTCAACCTTGATGGAGCTCGTTCTCGCCCGCGTGCTGCAGGGCTTTGGCGGCGCCATGATGGTGCCCGTCGGCCGCCTCGTCGTCCTGCGCATCGTGCCGAAATCCGGGCTCGTCGACGCGATGTCATGGCTCACCATCCCGGCAGTGCTCGGGCCGGTCTTCGGACCGCCGGTCGGCGGCTTCATCGTGACTTACAGTTCCTGGCGCTGGATTTTTTTCATGAATGTGCCGATCGCGATCATGGGCGTCATTCTCGTGACGCTCTATATCCCGGACATCAGAGAGGACGAAGCCGTCCCGCTCGATTTTCGCGGCTTCGTCCTGACCGGATTGGGGCTCGCCGGGCTGGTCTTCGGCTTCGAGACGATCGGGCGCGGGATGCTGCCGGCCGGCCTGGTGACGGCGGTGATGACGATCGGCGGTCTATGCGCGGCGCTCTATTTTCTACATTCGCGCCGAATCACTAATCCGATAGTCGATCTGAAACTGATGCGCATCCACACCTTCGCCGCCTCAGTGCTGGGCGGCGGTCTCGCCCGGATGGGCATCGGCGCGCTGCCATTCCTGCTCGCGATGCTGCTGCAAATCGTCTTCGGGCTCACGCCCTTTGCCTCGGGCCTGATCACCTTCACCAGCGCCGTCGGCGCGCTGACGATGAAGTTCACCGTCAGCCCGATTGTTCGCCGCTTCGGTTTCCGATCGGTGTTGATCGGCAACGGCGTCATCAGCGGATTGCTCCTCGTCAGCTACGCCGCCTTCCGGCCAGGCTTTCCGACCACTCTCATGATCGCAACTCTGCTCGCGGGCGGCTTCTTCCGCTCGTTGCAGTTCACCGCGCTCAACACCGTCGCCTACGCCGATATCACGCTGCCGCTGATGAGCGGGGCGAGCACGCTCTCGAGTATGGCCCAGCAGCTTTTCTTGAGTCTCGGCGTCACTGTCGCCGCGCTGACCCTGCATGTGAGCCTGGCGTTCCGCGGCGCTTCGACCCTGTCGGCCAACGATTTCGCTGCGGCGTTCGTAGTAATCGGGATCCTGTCGCTGGCCTCGACCCTGTTCTTCGTCCCGCTCGAATATCACGCCGGCGCCGAGGTCAGCGGCCATCAGCCTGCCCCGGCGCTCGCCGACGACGTGATCGCTCAAGCCGACTGATGACGCACCCGCCGCTTGCGAAACCTGCAACCCTGTTTGAGACTATGCTGATGTCGGCGACGGGAGCTAAGCTGAATGGATAATGGCAACGTACTTTCCGGGATTCGCGTAATCGACTGCGGCACCTACGTCGCCGGCCCGGCGGCCGCAACCGTGATGTCGGACTTCGGCGCCGACGTCGTCAAAATTGAGCGCCCCGGCGGCGGCGATCTCTTCAGGCTGTTCTCGCGTCTGCCCGGCAACGCCACCGCCGAGCTCGACTGGTGCTGGACCTTGACCAGCCGCAACAAGCGCAGCGTCGCGATCGATTTCGCCAATCCCGCCGGTCGCGACGCGATCCTTCGCCTGGTCAAAACCTCGGACGTCTTCGTGACCAATTACCAGCGTCAGTTACTGCGCAAATTCTCACTGAATTACGATGACCTCAGCACCGTCAATCCCCGGCTCATCTATGCGCATCTCACCGGCTACGGCGACGCCGGCGACGATTGCGACGATCCGAGCTTCGACGCCCTCGCCTACTGGGCGCGCTCCGGCCTGATGCGCACCGTGACCGGTCTCGACGGCACCCCTGGCTCCCCTCGTCCCGGGATGGGCGATCATCCCACCGCGATGTCATTGTTCGCCGCGGTGATGCTCGGGCTCTACCGCCGCGAACGCACCGGCAAGGGAATGCGCGTCACGACCTCGCTGATGGCGAGCGGGGCCTGGGCCAACGGCTGCGACATCCAGGCGAAGCTGTGCGACGCGGTTTTCCCTGAGCGCGGCGCCGACAAGCATCCGCCGAATCCGCTCGCAGCAGTTTACTTGAGCCGCGACCAAAAGATGTTTCTGCTGGTTCTCATCGATCCGGACAATGAATTCCCGCGGCTGTGTGGCGACGTCTTCGGTCAGCCGGAACTCGCCACCAGCGAACTCTTTTCCACCAACTCGGCGCGCGGCGAGAATGCCGCGTCGCTCTACGCCATCCTGCAAGCGCAATTCGAGGCTCGCGACCTTGCCGAATGGCGAGCAGTTTTCAAGCAATTCGATATCAAGTGGTCCGCGCTGCCGACGCGCGACGAAGCGGTCGCCGATCCGCAGATGCGCGCCTCGGGCGCGATCGTCAAGATGCAAGGCGGAAAGCTGGAAACCGTCAACAGCCCAGTCTTCATTTCCGGCGTTGAGAAGCAAACACCTCGGATGGCCCCGGCGCTCGGAGAACATACGCGCGAGGTCCTGCACGAGCTCGGCTACGCCGACCCCGAAATCGACTCGATGATCAAATCCGGCGCCGTCACCGCAACGCCCTGAGCCGCACAAAGCTCGCCATACGCGGCGCGGCATTATAAAAGAGGCGCCTCCACGACTACCTTGAGCGCTGTGGCATGTGTTGCCGCAGCACTTCATTAATACGTGTCTGCCAGCCTTTACCCGCGCGGCGGTAGGCTGCCAGCACGTCTGCGTCCATTCGGAGCGTCTGATTGACCTTCTTGTCCGGCTTTAGCGGTCTGCCGCGACCTCGACGCATCAACTCCTGCGTCGCCTTTGCGCCAATAAATTCCGGGAGAATTTTTGCCGCTGGCCGCGCCCTCGCGAAATCTTCTTGAGTCCATTCCGGATTGTCTTCGTCGGGGCGCGAGGCCCGATTATCCGGGATCTTTTTTGCCATATCGCCTTACCTCTCGCGTGTTTGCCCGCCGGAAGCTGATCACATGCAAATCCTCGCCGCGGGGCGTCACAACTGCCGCATGTAATCGCCCAGCAAGACGGGCCATTACGCGCAAGCGGGTCTCGCCGTAATCGCGACGCGTATCCTCTGCCACAATTGCCGTGTCCCAATCGAGCTCAGTCACCCGCTCGAATGACAGCCCACGCTCGGCAATGTTCCGGGCGTTCTTGGCTGAATCGAACGTGATCCGCATGCAATTTATCGCTACAGCATAAATTATAGCGGAGCCAAGAATTATTTGCTGAAAAAACCTCTTCGGGATGCTTAACAGCCGCTCGACAGGTCATCCGCTCATCCTCAACGTGCTGCGCTGCGAGTTCTACTTGCGGCTGGTGAAGCGATGGTCGAGGCGCGTGACGATCGCGCCGTCCTGATTGGTCAAGGTCGAGCGGATCACCGTAAAGACCATCACGCCGCTGCGCCCGGTCTTTTCATAGATTTCCGTGACTGCGGATGAGATCGTGATCGTATCCTCGGCCCGGATCGGCGCGAGGAATTCCAGCTCCATCGAGGCCAGCAGCCGCCGCTCACTGGGCGGTAGATGATCGAAGATGTCTTCAGCGGCGCGAAAACTGCCCGAGACCGACAGCGGCGCGACGATCACACCATACGGTCCGCGCCGGGCAAACTCCGCGTCGAGATGGAGCGGATTGGTCTCGCCGACCGCCGCGCAGAAGTCCGCGATCATCTCGGCGGTCACTCGCACCGGTGCGCTCGCCGCGAAAACCTTCCCAATCAGCTCGCTTGCGAAATCCGCCATCTCCAAATCTATGCGACCGCGCAATTGCGATCAGCGATTATTGATTCCTTGACGGGAACCGGCGCTTGAGCGCAGCCTTGATCACAATTCAGCCGCGCCCGCGAAGGAGCATACCATCATGGCTGCAAGCGCAAACAATCGCTACGAGATCGACATTACCGACGTCGAATATCTGCGGCACAACGGCAAGCCCCTACTCGCGCGCCTGTTCAAACCGCGCGGCGCCGGTCCGTTCCCGATCATCGTCGAGGTCCATGGCGGCGCCTGGTGCCTGATGGATCGCACGCACGATGCCGCGGTCAACGAACCGCTCGCGCGCAGCGGCGTCATCGTTGTCGCGCTGGATTTCCGGATGCCGCCCGAGGCGATGTATCCGGCCTCCATGGCGGACATCAATTACGGTATCCGGTGGGTCAAAAGCCATGCGGCCTCGATGGGTGGAAGTCCGGCGCGAGTCGGCGTGATGGGCAGTTCGAGCGGCGGCCATCAGGCGATGCTCGCGGCGATGCGCCCGCGCGATACGCGCTATGCGTCGATCCCGCTCAACACGGAGGGTCCGCAACCTGACGCCACCGTGAATTGCGTTGTGATGCTCTGGCCGGTGATCGACCCACTCGGCCGTTACCAGTACGCCAAACAACTGAAAGCCGCGGCCGAGCCTGCTCCGCAGTTCGTCGATCTCGTGCTCCCTCTCCATGACAAATATTGGCGGAGCGAAGCCGAGATGGCCGAGGGCAATCCGACCCGAGCGCTTGAGCGTGGCGAGCCGGCCGAGTTCCCGCCTGCACTCTACGTCCAGGGCTTACTCGATCAGGCGCATCCGCGGCCGCACCTCGAGCGCTTTGTCGCGGAGTATCGGAAAGCCGGCGGACATCTCGAACTCGCGATGTTTGAGGGTGAGGCCGAGGGCTTCATCGTCCGCCGCCCCGAAGCGCCCGAATCGATCCGCGCGATCGCAACAATCATCGATTTCGTCCACGCGCAAAACTGCTAAAGGAGATCTCTTCGCATGGCGCTGCTGCCCTATCTCGACGAACGCGACGCCTCACCCGAGGTGCTGAAAATTCTCCAGCGCCCACTGGTGCTCAATGTGCAGCGGATGACGGCGCACGCGCAGCAGCTATTCCCGGCGCGGAGCCGATTGAGCAACGCGCTGATGACGCGCATCGTCCTCGATTCGCGGCTGCGCGAAATCGCAATCCTGCGCACCGCCAAAGTTTGCCGATCAGTGTACGAATGGACGCAGCATGTGCCGCCCGCGAAGCATGTCGGCGTGACCGACGCTCAAATCGCCGCGATCGACAATTGGCCGGCCGCCGATTGTTTCAGCGAGCTCGAGCGGCTCGTCCTGCGATTCACCGACGAGGTCAATGCAAACGTCAAAGGAACGCGCGCTACGCTCGAGGGCCTGAAACACCATCTGAGCCCCGCAGAGATCATCGAGTTGCTGATCATCATCGGCCACTGGCGGCAAACCGCGAGCATCCTCGAGACTCTCGAAGTTGACCTCGACGAATTCGCCGGCAAGGTCAACATCCTCGACAGCTTGGAAAAGCTTCCGTGAACAGGCGGAGTCAGCATAAAGAAAACTCACGAGCCGCCCGCGAGCGCCTGGCCGCTGATGAATTCCTGCTCGACTCTGCGCGCACGCTCGAGCGCGAAGCCCGGGATGTGCGATTCGAGCTTCGGATTCAGGACCAGATTTACCATCCCGTCTTTCATCCCGAATTCGAGCATCCCCGGATGGAACTGCTTCGCTTTCACCTCCTGCGCGATCTTAAGGAAGGCCAGCGGCGTCGAGGTCACGGCGCTCGCCAAGACCACGTCCGGCGCGACGTTGTTCTGATTGTTGAACGCCCCGAACGCGAACACATGCGTCTGCTGCGCCGCCTCGAAGACGCCGAGGCCCGCGGCGTCCGCGTTATGGATCAGGACGTCCGCACCCTGGCTGACTTGCGCGAGCGCGGCCTCTTTAGCCGCGCCGATATCGTCAAAGTTTCCCGTGTAACTGATTAGCACTCGCCCCTTCGGTTGAACCGAAAGAAATCCGCGCTTGAAGCCCTCGAAGGTCATCCGGATCGATGGCAGTTCGATTCCACCGATCGCGCCGGCCACTCCGCTCTTCGACACGCCGCCGGCCAGTACGCCTTCGACGTAAGTTGCCTCATCGACGTTGAAGGTCAGCGACGCGACATTACTCGACGACGCCGCACCGGAACTGACGATAAAGTAAGAGTTCGGAAAGCTGCTCGCGACTTTAAGCGCCTCATCGCTGTACTCGAAGCCGTGCGCGAAGATGAGGTCGAAGCCGCGCGAGGCAAAGTCGCGAAAGGCATCATCGAAGTCCGCCGGCGAGCGCGTCTGCACCATCGCAGTCTCGGCGCCAAGCCGCTGCTTGATTAGTTGCAGGCCGTCGAACGCCGCGGCGTTCCAGCCGCCATCGCTGACCGGCCCGGGCGTAAGCAACGCCACCCGAAACCCTGGCGCCGCAACGGGAACTGTGGCTGCAGACCGGCAGGCGCTGATTATGGCGATCTGCACGATCGCGAAGATCAGCAGAGCGCCCAGCCGCACAAATCCCCAACGCGGGAGACCGCGCTGTGCCCAGTTCATAACTTCTTTCACTTGTCTGAAATTTGCGAGCCCTCGCGTCGGGCCGCAACGATTGCCCTTCAGGCCGCGTAGTTCGTGGGATCCCGTACTTCCGCAGTTTGAAAACCGCGTTGACGCTCGCGGCATTTATTGCAATTGCCGCAGTGATGAGCGCCGCGCGGCGACATACAACTCAGCGTCAAGTCGAACGGCAGATGTGTGAAGCGCCGAATAATCTCTTCCTTATGAACAGTCCTGTAGGGCGCGGTCACATGCAGACGATGACCCAAACCGAGGCTCAACGCACGCGCGAAGTCTTGAAAAAATTCGAGCGTTGCGTCGGGAAAAGGATTTCCGCCCAAAGAGCCAATCGCCAGATGAGAAATCTCGTGCGTGCTGCACCAAACCGCGGCCAACGCGATCAGTAAAATGTTGCGGCCCGGCAAGAATACCGATTCGTCCGGCTCATCGACTCCGGGCACATCGCGGCCCGTCATGCTCCAGTGATCGCCGTACATGTTCGCCGTCGGCGCGGAAAGCGTCACCACCGGCGCGACGTTAGGGCTTTTGAGCGCGCGCAAAAACACTTCCAATGCTTCACGCTCGCCCGCTTCCCACGCCAGACCGCATTCCACATAGATCGGATAGACCTGCGCGTTGCGGGCTTCGTCGGCCAGCAGGATCGAGCTGTCCAAGCCGCCACTTGCGAGAATCGCAATCTTGTCCAAGCTACACCTTTTGCAATGGTTAACAGGTCCCGGGCGTCCAGAGTTCCGGAACCTCGACGTGCGTGACGACCTACCCGTGATGACGGATTATTCCTTCGATGCGCGAACCGCCCGACGCAAATCATCCCGCACCGGATGGTGTAGAATACTCCCTTTTGTTAGTGTTGCCGAGCGCCCCTGCCTGATTCAAATATTATGACCACTTCAAGCTCCGCCTGGTACGTAGACTTTTTCCGCAATGATTACCTCAGCGTATACGGCCATCTGTTTACTACCGAGCGCGCCGAAAAAGAGACGGTTTTCGTCGCAGAGGTGCTCGAGCTTAAGCCTGGCGCCCGCGTGCTCGATCTATGCTGCGGGCCGGGCCGCCACGCTTTGTCGCTGGCGCAGCGCGGCTTTCGCGTAACCGGCCTCGACCTCAATCAAGCCTATCTCGACGCGGCCCAGCGCGCCGCCAAAGCCGCCAAACTTAATCTCGAAACGGTGGCCGCCGACATGCGCGAGATCCCCTTTGCGGATTCCTTCGACGCGATCGTCAACATGTACTCTTCCTTCGGCTACCTCGAATCCGAAGCTGACGATGCACGCGTGCTGCAATCCGTCGCTCGCGCCAGCAAACCCGGCGGCCGCTTCCTCCTCGACATGCTCAACCGCGAATGGGCCGTCGCCAACTACATCCCGCACGATTGGCATTCCGGCGCCGACGGCACGCTCTATGTCGAGCGCCGCGAGCTCGATCTCGCAAGCAGCCGGATGCACGTAAGTTTCACCATCATCGATCCCGACGGCGGCCGGCGTGATTCGGTGGGTCACCATATCCGCCTCTACTCGCTCACCGAGACTACCCGATTGCTCGAGCAAGCCGGCCTTGACGTGACCGGCGTCTTCGGCGGTTTCGAGGGCGAGCCCTATGCGATCGCGACGCGCCGCATGATCATCTGCGCGCGAAAACGGCCGCCGGCCTAATGTAATTTCTCCAGGGCGTCAGCCCTGTTCGCGCTTGCCGCTCGTATCGATCATTCGGACAGATAGAGTCCGATAATCCCGCCAAACAAAAAGCGGCGCGCGATCGCGCGCCGCCCTCTGTCTCACTCGCGCACGCCGACGTTAGCGCATCAGTTGCTGCAACCCGCCCGGCGTCGAATACTTGGCCACGTCGTTGAATTGCCCAGGCACCTGCGAATCGTAAAGGATCGGTATCCCGCCTTTGTTGAAGGTCGTCACGTAACTGACGTGCTCGTTTTGCACGTCGAAGAAATTCTCGATGATGCCGCCGAAATTCGGCTGCATCCCGTATTTCTCGTAGGGCGCCTCCGCGCCCGCTTCAAACATCACCTTCCACAGTTTCTGATTGCTGTCGTAGATGTCTTCGGCCAGCGTCTGGTAGTACTGCCGGTCGATATACATGATGCGGCTGCCGTAGCAGTAGCCGGGATTCAACGCGGGCACGCGCCGCACATCAATCACGTCGGCGGGGCGCACTTCCCAGTTGCCCCAGGAAGGCTTCGGCCAGCCCAGCACCCCGTCATACTCACCCGGAAATTGCGACGCAACCTTGGAGTTGACGTCCCATAGCGTCAGGATCGGCGCTTCCCGCCGGAACGCGCCTTCGAATTTGCCGACCCCGCCATTCCAGCCGACCCGCTGATCATCCTTGATCAAGTCGCTGCCCAGCAGCGGCGCGCAGCGCGCCGCCGACGACAGGCGCAACGAGCGGCGCAGCGCCGGCACGAACGCGTAGTCGTCCTCATCCTTCAGGTTATCCTGCCAGAAGATCGTCAACACCGCGGTGTAGCGGGACTGCTCCGGCTGTTCCACCATCAGCCATTCGGTGTACCAGCCGCCGTTCGCCAACGGATCGGTCTGCGGCACCCCCGGCTTCCAGTTGTACGCCAACTGCCGATAGAGCGCGTCGACGACCTCGAGGTTCCAGTTGCCGTAGCGGTCCTTTGTATAGAAGGCTCCGGCATTGCCCAGATCGACAAAGACCGCGGTCAAATAGCCCTGCATCCGATAGGTCACATTCGCCGCGATTTCGGTCCCCTTGTCGGGCCCCTTCGGGTCGGGAAACGGCGTGCCGGCGATGTAGTTTTGCAGCAAAAAGCGTCCGTCGGCCTGCTTCACCAGGCGGGTCTGACCGCCATATTTTTCAGTCGCGTCCATGTAGGGTTGCGGCAGGCTCCACTTATGCGGCGCGCCGACGTGGATTTCAACATCATCCGGCATCTTCCAGAAGCCGCTCCCCTGCCAGAAATATTGTTCGCCGGCCGAGAAGCAATCCTTGTACTGCTGCCAGTTTTTCTGCGTGATCACCGTCCCCGACGCCGGATTACATTGAGCGTGCGTTTCCTCACCACACCACGCGAAAATGGCGAGCATCAGGATCAATATGGTTAGGTGTTTGCGTGCCATGCTGTTTGACCCTCCTTCAGCGCATCGTGCAACTGCCTCATCTCTCAATTGCTCAACTACGTAGGCCATGTCAACTCCCCATTGCTCAACTTCGTAGGTCATGTCAACTGCTTGTTTAGCTTTTGATCTCATCCTGATAGCGCACGGCGGATTTCACTAATCGCAAGACGCGAACAACGCGCGAGCCGGCAGTGTCTCTCCGACGGCATCCGAACAAGCTATCTCCTCTTGAAGCGTGGGATAGACCAGGATTGCGATCCGAACCATCGAACTCCTCCTCCTGGGGAGGCCGTTTCGCACCACCCCTCTCCAAGAATGCCGCCGCGGCCAGCCACGAGGTTGCACCGACCAACACCCCGAGCACAAATCCGATTACAACCAGTATCATGACTTACTCCCTTCGCGATCGAGGCCGGGGGAAATCACGGCTTTGCAGAGTTGAAATACCCTCTGAGTCGCTGACTGACGCCACACGCTTCAGCGCCTCGCCCACCGCTCCCGCTGCGCATCCGACGACCTCAGAAGCGCCAATTAATCGGCCGTATGGCGTCCGGCGTATAGCAACAAAGCCAGCCGGTCTTGATCCGCCGGTCGAGATGGCAGCCGAGTTCCGGACTGAACTCCGCGACGCGCTCGATCGCGAGCCGGATGCTGCGGGTAACGTTGACTCGCGCCCGCTCGATTGGCGCGCCCGCAACCCGAGGACGACCCCCGATGCCGAAAGCCCGGCTGAGCTCACGTCGCAGCGCCTCGACCTCTTCCTCGATCCGTCGAGCGCGCAGGACATCATCGTGCGCCTCTGCGACTTCGCGGGCTTCCCGCAGCTCCAAAAGGCGGTGCTCGTAGGCCGACTTCGCCTGCCGGTCAAGTAGCGGGCCGGCGTCCCCAAACGTCCGCAACACCTCGCCGACCGGCCGCCATTGAATTCCGCCACCAGCCCCGCGGTCTTCACCAGTGACGGTCTCCGGCCGGCGCTCGCTTAAGTTCATCAGCTCGAGGACGCAAATCTCGTTGCCCGGACTCCGCAAGAGACTGGCTATGTAACGCAAGCCCTTGCGATCTTTGAGCAGGGCCTGATGCTCCCGCAGGCCGACGCTCCAGTATTCGCCGTTGCCGCGGAAGCTCGCCTCCGCAGCCGCTGGTTCTGCCGCCGCGCGCTTAGCCAGCCGTTGATCCGGCCCGATCGGGTCGGCAGCCGACTGCCTTTTGTGGTTCGCCGCTACAAGTTTCATCGATGATTACCCTCCATCAATAACTTTCTTTCAAAAACATATTACAAATCTAATTAAGAAAGCAAGAAATGAAAGATAAACCAAAGACATAAATGCCAAAAATTGTTAAGTTAAAGAAAAGTCTGCTCAGCCTCCGTCAGTCGCTTGCATACCTTGCTTTCGCGTTTATGTTTGTGTTAAAGACATTAAGACATGGAAGGATTAGACCTATGGCCGCTAGTGAGCGTTCAAGTCGTAACCATCGGCCCCGCGCGTCGGCCCCGGAGGCTGCCCTCATGACCGTCAGCCGCCCCGAACTCCTGGTGAATGGCTCCGATGCGGAATTCCGCACCCTGATTCATCGTCTGATGTCCTTCTCCCGCTGCATCAACGCCATCCGCGACGGCTTCGGCTCGCTCGCCGGAATCAGCGGTGTGCAATACGAAATCCTGATGTGGGTCGGACGCCTGCAAGGCGCCGACGGCATCACCGTCGGCGAGGTCAGCACCGCGATGCGGCAAAGCGGGGCCTTCACCACGATTGAGACCGGCAAACTCGTGGAGAAAGGCTTGCTCGAAAAATCCGCCGATCTTAAAGACCGGCGGCGGGTCCGGCTGCGCATTACCGACGCCGGCCGCGATCTTCTCAGTTCACTGGTGGTCTATCAGCGCCGCGTCAACGACACGCTGTTCGGCAGCATCAAGGCGGACGAACTCGGCGAGTTGAGCGGCACCCTGCGCGAGCTTTTGCCCTGCGCCGATCAGGCCGCTAATCTGATGCAGTTCATCCTCAAGCAGGGCTCAGCGGACGCGGCAATTCAGTAAGTCTGCGCGCCGCGAGCGCTTCAAGAGTTCCAGATTTTCCCTTGATCGTCGGCAGCCGCGTGACGTCAACAAATCCGGGTTAGCCGAGAGGAGATCCCACCGATGCGCTTTGGCCTGACGACCGACTTTCGCAACCGCCCGGGCTCCGGCAAGAGCACCGCCCACGTCTACGCCGAGATTATCGAGCATTTCACCTGGGCCGAGTCGCTCGGCTTCGACGCCGCCTACGTCTTCGAGCATCATTTCACTGACGACGACTACATGCCGTCGCCGATGCTCGCGGCGACCGCGATCGCTGCGCGCACGCAGCGGATGCGCGTAGGGCCCGACATCGCCATCCTGCCGCTTTACGATCCGGTGCGGATGGCCGAGGACGGCGCGGTGCTCGATGTTATCTCGAATGGCCGTCTCGATTTCGGCGTTGGGCTCGGCTACCGCTCGCAGGAGTACGCGGGTTACGGCCTGGACATCAACCGCAAAGGCGCGCGCGCCAACGAGGCGCTGCAGATCATCCGGCGGTTATGGCAGGGCGAGACCGTCACCTTCCACGGCAAGCATTTTCACGTCGATGGCGCCACGCTTTCGCCGCGGCCGGTGCAACAACCCAACCCTCCCATATGGGTAGGCGGCTTCAGCCGCGCCGCCGCTCGCCGCGCCGCCAGGTATGGCGACGGCTACATCGGACCCTCGAATCGGGCGGTCTACGACATGTACCTCGAGGAGCTGCGCACGGCGGGCAAGGATCCCGCTCATGCCCGCGTGATGGGTGGTGAGTTGTGGTTGATCGTCGCGGAGGATCCCGATCGGACTTTCGCAATCTACGCGCCCCATCTCGTCTACTGGTTCAACGCCTACGCACGCTGGTTTGAAGGGACCGATACCGGTCCCTGGCCGCACATCGATAACCCCTCGCAACTGCGCGAGCTCGGTCTGGTCAACGTCCTGACGCCGGAAGCCGCGGTCAGCTTGATCAAGCAGCGCGTCGCCGAAGTCCCGATAGAGATGTACACGATGATGCTCTCTCCGCCCGGCCTCGCGATGAGCACGGTCGAGGAGAGCCTCGAACTGTTCGCCAAAAAGGTCATGCCGCACTTCAAATAAGCCGGCCGA
>Ga0209167_10000056_pt1 | contig 141446 bp, 122 predicted proteins | sample Coa_R1_9_FD_187154 | JGI IMG/M metagenome (GOLD analysis project Ga0209167, IMG submission 187154) | Surface soil microbial communities from Centralia Pennsylvania, which are recovering from an underground coalmine fire - Coalmine... | ecosystem: Environmental > Terrestrial > Soil >... | reverse complement strand
TCTGTAAGTTTTCGCCGATTGCGGATTGCACTTCGGTTAGCGGGACTTTTCTCATCGGTTTGTTCTTGGCTTGCTTGATGCCGATTAATGTTGCGTAGCGCAGCTTGTTGATTCCCGACTGGATCGTGAGCACCGCGGGCAGCGGCATGTAGACAAACTGGAAATATCCGGCTTCGAGTTCGCGCTTGACGCGGATGCCTGCGTCTGTTTTCTCGATCGCCATTATGATCGTGGCGTGCGGCCAGCCCAGCAGTTCCGCCAGGATGACGCCGGTTTGGGCGTAGCCGTAGTCGTCGGATTGCAGGCCGGTAAAGACCAGGTCGAACTTTTCGTCTTTAATGGCCGCGGCGAAGGCTTTGGCGGTGTTGAGGGCGTCGAGGCCGACGAAAGCGTTGTCTTCCAGATGGATGGCGCGGTCCGCGCCCTTGGCCAGGGCCTCACGCAAAACTTGCTGAGCGCGGGCGGGTCCGCTGGTGATGACGACGACTTCTCCGGTGTGCTTTTCGCGCTGGCGAAGAGCTTCTTCCAGGGCAAAGGCGTCGGGTTCGTTGACCTCGTAGGAAACTTCGTCGCGGATCCAGGTGCCGGTTTCGTTGAGCTTGAGCGGGGCGTCTTTCTGTGGCACCTGCTTCATGCAGACCAGAATTTTCAAGATTATGACTCCAGGGGGCGAACTCGTGAGTATAAATCAGCGGTCGGGTTTCGGCACTCGGTGTTAAATCGATTGCGGCGTGATGGAAAACTCCTGGTCGGCATGGTCGCGGCACTGTGTTAAGTTTTGCGGCAGCAGAGAAGGGGTTGTCGAGCTTCGCTCGACTGGACAGCCGAGGGCGGCTGTCCCCACATGAGCATCGTGACTAAATGCTGACTGCTACTCCGTGATGACTACTGACTGGCCGGTGATGTCGAAGCGCTTACGGCAGCGAAGGTTTTTGCAGGCCATGACATCGTCTTTGCGGACCATGTAGTTGCGGGCTTTGGCGAAGCGGGCGCGATCGCGCTCGTCGGCGCGGCCGCCGAGTTGGCGCTTCTTGGTGCGGACCAGCCAAGTCACTTCATATTCCGCGGCCTGGTGGCAGTGCGGACAATTCAGGTTGGCCGGTTTCTTTTCCTGACGCTCGTCGAAAAACTCGCGTTCTTCCATAAATTCGGCTTCCGCAGGCCGGCGTCCGGCTCCCGGTCTTTGAGCGCGACGCGCTCGGTTCACATCCAGGTACGGATTATTGCATATTTGCGCTGGCACATGGGCAGTTAACTCCCATCGCCGACATGGACGCCACGCGATAGGATGCGAGAATAAACTCTGTTTGAGGATCTCAACTCAGGTCGCTAACTCAGATCGATCACGACATGGCCAGGAAAAAGAAAAAAGTGAAGCGGTTTCGCGCGGTTACAGCGGTCAAGGAGCTGGCGCGCGACCGTGTGGGCGCGCCTCCGGCTGGGCAGATTGTGGTGGAGAAAAAGAAGAAGCCCGAGAAACACAAGCCTACGCTGGGGAAGCTTCTGGGGGAATCCGAATAGGGCGCGAGGACTCTCGTTCCACGAAGCGCCGAGCACCGGTCCTCTTAATTGAAGGTTGCGGTCACCGTGACATTGTTCTGCATAAAGACTTCGCACGTAGGGCCAGTGGACTGGTTGCAACCGCTCCAACTGGCAAATGTTGAGCCGGCGTTGGGAGCGGCGTTGAGCGTGACCGTAGAGCCGATCGCGAAGGTGGCGCTGCAAGTGGCTATGCAATTCAAAACCCCCGTCGAGTCCGAAACCGTGCCTGTTCCCGCGCCAGTAATGTCCACGGTAAGGATGGGTTGCGGGCCTGCAGGCGTGCATCCGTCAGCAGCGGGGCCGTCGACGACGATGTGGGCGGAGTTGCTGGCGACGAGATTGGGGCTGTCGTAGAAAGTCGCTGTGACATTCGCTGCTCCGCAGTTGGTGTTCGGAGTGACGACCCCTCCGGTGCTTACCTGAGCTACCTGGGGCGTGTCGGACTTCCAGGTAACGAGGGTGGTCATGTCTTTGGTATGCGGCGGGTGTTCGTAAGTTCCAGTGGCTGTGAAGTCAACAAAAAGGGCGGGATCGACCCCTCCAAATTGAGCTCCGGCGGCGGGCGCAATTGTGAGAGAGACCAGGTGCTGGTTGTATCCGCAGCTGGAAAGGTTGAATAGCAGCGTCGCCACCGCGATCAGGGCAACGATACCGAACCACTTCGCGTTCATGAAGACTCCTGGGACCGGGGCCGAGTTATACAGGCGTGCTGCCGGGACTGGGCCAAATTTAGTCAATGGTGGGGCAAAAAGCAATATCAAGAACGGAGCCGGGGGGCAGTTTGCCGGAGAAACCGGTTGCCGAAGAAAGTTTGCCGAAGAAGCCGGTCGAGCTTCGCTCGGACCGGGACAGCCGAGGCGGCTGTCGCTACGTAAGTATCTTGCGTGTCAAGGCTTATGCTTTGACGGCTTCGGCGACTGCCTGGGCGAAGTCGCGCACGTCGTCTTCGGTGGTGTCGAAGGAGCACATCCAGCGCACGACGCATTCTTCTTCGATCCACATATAGAAGAAATAGCGCTGTTTGATTTTTTCGACGGCGTGGCGGGGGATTTGGGCAAAGACTCCGTTGGCCTCGACTTTCCAGACGATCTTGACCTCAGGAATCAGGCGGATTTCTTTTTCCAGCAGGCGGGCCATGCGATTGGCGTGGTCGGCGCTGCGGCGCCACAGATCGCCGGTGAGCAGGGCTTCGAACTGCGCCGCGATGAAGCGCATTTTTGAGGCGAGCTGCATACCCTGTTTCCGCAGATAGAGGAAATCTCGACCGAGGCCTGAGTTTCCGGGGCCTGAGTGATTGAGGTCTTGATTGAAAAAGACGACGGCTTCTCCGCCCAAGATTCCGTTCTTGGTGCCGCCGAAAGAGAGCACGTCCACGCCTAGATCGCGCGTGGCCTGGCGCAGGGTTTGTCCCAGACTGGCGGCGGCGTTGGCGATGCGGGCCCCATCCATGTGCAGAAACATTTCGTGTTCTTGATCATGGGCGAAGCGGGCCAGGGCCTGAATCTCTTCGGGCTGGTAGACCGTTCCCATCTCCGTGGATTGAGTGATCGAAATGACGCGGGCCTGCACGTGATGCTGGTCGCCGATACCGTGATAGGCATGGCGGATCGAATCGAGGGTGATTTTGCCATCCTGATGAGGCAGAGGGATCAGCTTGCCGCCGGTGTGCTTTTCGGGGGCGCCGCATTCGTCGCAGTAGATATGCGCGTAGTCGCTGCACAGGACGGAGTGGTAGGGGCGATTCAAGGCCTGCAGTCCGAGGACATTGGCGCCGGTGCCGTTGAAGGTGAAGAAGACGTCGATGTCCGGGCCGAAATGTTCCTTGAACTTCGCGATAGCGGAACGGGTGAAGGGATCGTCACCGTAGGCGACCACGTGCCCCTGGTTGGCGCGGGCAATGGCTTCGAGGATTTCCGGATGGACTCCGGCGTTGTTGTCGCTGGCGAAGCTGCGGGTGGGCTGATTCAGAGCCGCTGGCATAGGAAAACAATGTAGCAGAGCGGGGCGGAAGATGGGATCGCGGGAAGACCGGGAAGAAGATTAGGAAGAGGGCGGTTGACAGCGGCGTTCGCGTAACTGTATGGTTACGCATTATCTGGAACCGATCGGTTACGCATTATGGGTAGCTTTTGGGCTGCGGATCGAGCCCAGGGCCGCCACGAAATTGGTCCGGTCTCATTTCCGGCATGTGCGAAATATCCGAGTTCGATCCGGGGCCAGGGGCAAGGGCCGATTAAATTTTGCGTCCGTCGGTGGGAGCGGGGAATCTTACACCCAGCCAGTTACTTTGAGTTGCGATCCGCGTCCAACAAGCGATAAGGGTAGCCTGGAAATGATGGCGAACTGGGTTGCAGTGGCAAGGCAAGCGGAGTAGGCTAAGAAACGCTATGGCGAACAAATTTCGAAAGTACGCAACACTCAGTTGGTTGATCATGGGCCTGTGCGCGGTGGCCATTACGGTCGGCTGTACGGGCCACGGGACCCAGAGTGCGCAGGCCGGTGGTCCGCAGGGGATGCCGGTCAAGGTGCTGGAAGCGAAGGCGGTGCCGGTAAGCGACTCCAGCGACTACGTGGCGACGCTGAAGTCACGGGATTCTGCCGTGATCATGCCGCAGGTGGAAGGGCAGATCACGCAGATCTTTGTGCACTCGGGGGACGCGGTAGAGGCCGGGGCGGCGCTGATGGAAATCGATCCGCTCAAGCAACAGGCCACGGTGCGAAGCCAGGAGAGTTCGCGGGCGGCGCAGCAGGCGAATCTGAACTGGACGAAGCAACAGTACGAGCGGTCCCAGGGGCTTTTCGCGGCGGGAGTCGTGAGCCGGCAGGATCTCGACCAAGCGAAATCCGCGATGGACGCTGCCCAGGCGCAGATGGACTCGTTGGATGCGCAGGTGCGCGAACAGGAAGTGCAGTTGCACTACTACAAAGTGGTGGCGCCGCGCGGCGGGATCGTGGGGGACGTTCCGGTGCGCGTGGGCGACCGCGTGACCACCACGACGCAACTCACGACTGTGGATAAGCCGGGCAGTTTGGAAGTCTACGTGTACGTGCCGATCGAACATGCGGCGCAGCTGAAAATGAATTTGCCGGTGCAGGTGCTGGATGGCGACGGTAAAGTGGCGGCCGATTCGCGGGTCAGCTTCATTTCTCCTCAGGTCGACAACACCACGCAGACCGTGCTGGTGAAGGCTCGCATAGCCAACAGCAACGACAAGCTGCGGCAGTTGCAGTTTATTCGGGCTCGCGTAGTGTGGGGAACCCACAACAATCCTGAGGTTCCGATTCTGGCGGTGTCACGGCTGGCAGGGCAATACTTCGCGTTTGTGGCCGAGCTGCAGCAGGGGGGCTCTTACGTGGCGCGACAGAAGCCGCTGACGATTGGGCAAACAGTGGGCAACGACCTTGAAGTTCAGGATGGCATCAAGCCCGGCGATAAGGTGATCATTTCGGGAACGCAGTTCCTGTTGGATGGGGTGCCGGTGATTCCGCTCAGCTGAAGGGCCGGGCTTCAGGCTTCGGCTTGCGGGCTTCGGCCAAGAACCGGGCTTCGGGCTTCTGTTTCTGGGCTCCGGCCTGATCGTCGCAGTTTTCAAAAAATTATCTGGTGATTGGTAACTGGCACTTGTCGATTGAGGGTATGCCGCTCTACTGAGTTCTAGCCAAGGTGAGCGCTGCGTGCGCGCTGCCAGTGGTTGGGCCGAAGCCCGAAAGCCGAAGCCCGAAAGCTGAAGCCCGGAGCCTGAGTTTTTATGTTTGTTAACTTCTTTATCCAGCGTCCGGTATTTGCCACGGTTTGCGCACTGCTGATTGTTCTGGCGGGCGGCGCGGTGCTGCCTACGTTGCCGATCGCGCAATTTCCTACGCTTGCTCCGCCGCAGGTGGGCGTGACCAGCGTCTACATCGGGGCGAGCGCGCAGACGGTGGAGAGCGCGGTCACCATTCCTCTCGAGCAGCAGATCAACGGCGCGGAGGGAATGAAGTACATCACTTCCACCAGCGGCAACGACGGAACCAGCAGCATTATCGCGACCTTCGACCTGAAGCGCGATCCGGATCTGGCGACGGTCGACATTCAGAACCGCGTCAACACCGCGCAAGGACGGCTGCCCAGCTCGGTGAAGACGGTGGGGATTACGACAGCGAAGACCTCGCAGAATTTTGTGTTTGGCGCCGCGATTATTTCCGACAACGACCGGTATTCGACGTTGTTCATGAGCAACTACCTCGACGTCTACGTCAAAGACTCGCTGAAACGCATTCCTGGCGTGGCCGATGTGATCATCTTTGGCGAGCGCAAGTACTCGATGCGGTTGTGGCTCGATCCGGTGCGCATGGCGGGGCGCGCGCTGACGGCGCCCGACGTGGTAAATGCGCTCTCAGAGCAGAACGTGGAAGTGGCGGCCGGGCAGGTTGGCCAGCAGCCCGCGATGACAGGGCAACAATACCAGGTCAGCGTGCGAGCCGTGGGCAGGCTGAGCGAGCCGGCGCAGTTCGAGAACATCATCCTGAAAACCAACGCCGACGGGACGCTGGTGCGGTTGAAGGATGTCGGGCGCGCAGAATTGGGCGCGGAGAGCTATGCCAACGACATCACATACAACGGACAGGACGCAATCGGGCTGGCGGTGACGCAGCTTTCCACGGCGAACGCGCTGGACGTAAACCGGCAGGCCCTGGCGGAGCTGGCGCGGCTTTCGAAGAGTTTCCCTCCCGGGTTGCATTACCACGTTGCCTTCAACACGACCGACGCCGTGGGCGAGTCGATCCGCGACGTGGTCTACACGGTCGGTTCGGCGATCCTGCTGGTCATCCTGGTGATTTTTATTTTCCTGGGCGACTGGAGGACGACGATGATTCACTTCATCGCCACTCCGGTTTCGCTGATCGGCACCTTCATTTTTGTGAAGTTGCTCGGCTTCTCCATCAACACGCTGACGTTGTTTGGCATCACGCTGGCGACCGGCCTGGTGGTCGACGACGCGATCGTCGTGATTGAAAACATTGAGCGCCATATCGCCGAGGGCGAACACGACTCCCACAAAGCGGCCGCGGCAGCCACCGCCGAGATCACCAGCGCCGTCATCGCCACCTCGCTGGTGCTTTGTGCTGTGTTTGTGCCGGTTGCATTCTTTCCCGGAACGACCGGCATTCTGTTTCGGCAGTTCGCGCTGACCATCGCATTTTCCATCGCCATTTCCGCCTTCAACGCCCTCACGCTGGCTCCGGTGCTGGCGGCGATTTTCCTGAGCGGCGCTCACCATAAGAAGTTGTGGCTGCTGCAAAAGTTTGACGACGGTGTCGTCGTCCTTACCCGCGGGTATCGTGCCCTGCTACATCACGTGCTGGAGTACAAGCTGGCGATGGTGGCGCTGTTTTTCGCGGGGCTGGGGCTCACTTATTTTGTGTTCACGCGTGTACCGACGGGATTCGTGCCGGATGAAGATCAGGGATATTTCATCATCGTGGTGCAATCGCCATCGGGGGCATCGCTGGAATACACCAAGGCGATCGGGAAGCAGGTTTCCGCCATGCTGAGCGATGTGCCGGAAGTCGAAGGGACATTCTCGATTGCCGGTTTCAGCTTCTCGGGCGCGGCGGCCAACCAGGGGCTGATTTTCGTTCCGTTGAAGCCGTATGAACAGCGCAAGGGTGAGGCCCACACCGCGACGGCGATTCTGAACCGGGTACGCCCGCGGCTGTTTGGAGTTTCCGGAGCCATCGTGTTTGCCGCTTTGCCTCCGCCGATTCAGGGTCTGGGAAATTTCGGCGGCTTCCAGTTTGTGGTGCAGGATCAGGGCTCTCATAAACTTGAGGAACTGGCGGCCACGACGCAGGGATTTCTGCAGCAGTCGAGACAGCGTAAAGATCTGGTCGCGCTGTACACGCCCTTCACGGCTAACGATCCGCAATACCTGATCACCATCGACCGGGAAAAAGCCAAGAGCCTGCACGTGCCGCTGTCGCAGATTACCGACACCCTCGGCGTGTATATGGGCTCGTCCTATGTAAACGATTTTGATTTCAACAACCGATCTTACCGGGTGTATGTGCAAGCGGATAAGCAGTTTCGCGCGGCATCGCGGGACATGAAACAGTTCTATGTCCGGTCTGACAGCGGAGCGATGGTGCCGCTGGATAATCTCATTAGCATCACGCAAACCACCACGCCACAGGTGATCAGCCATTACAACCTTTTCCGGTCGGCGGAAATTGATGGCTCGCCCGCACCCGGCTACAGTACCGGCCAGGCTATTGCCGCGATGGAAGACCTGGCTAAGAAGATGCCACAGGGCTACACCTACAGCTGGACGGGATTGTCACTGGAGGAGTTGCAGGCCGGGGGAACGTCCCTGATTCTGTTTGGTCTGGGCACTCTGGTGGTGTACCTGACGCTCTCGGCGCAGTATGAAAGCTTCGTGCTGCCGTTCATTGTGCTGCTGGCAGTTCCTATGGCGCTGTTGGGAGCGCTGGGAGCGCAGTGGATGCGTGGATTGCAGAACGACGTTTTCTGCCAGGTGGGTCTGGTCATGCTGGTGGGATTGTCGAGCAAGAACGCAATTCTGATCGTGGAATTCGCCGAGCAACTGCGTGAGCGAGGGATGCCGCTGATGGAAGCGGCGGTGCAGGGGGCAGTGATTCGACTGCGGCCAATTCTGATGACGTCGCTGGCGTTCATCTTGGGCGTGGTGCCCCTGGTGGTTGCCACTGGAGCCGGCGAAAACGGCCGCCACTCGGTGGGCACCACCGTGTTCGGCGGCATGATTATGTCGACGTTCTTGAATCTCTTCTTTATTCCGGTGCTGTATCTGATTATCGAAGGCTGGCGCGAGCGCGGGAAAGAGCAGGTGCGCGCCCTGCAACCACTGCCCTCGAGCGGCTCGGCGGAGCCAGCATAGATCCGGGATTTCCGAAATAGGTTTGGAATAGGCTTCAATCTAGCGGACGGCGGGCTTGCCGTTGGTTCTGCTAGTGCTCTTCGTGCCACGTTTACCGTTCACTCCGCTTTGAGCCTTCTTGCGCGCCTGGCGGCGCATCTTGGCCATCCACTCTCGGGAATACATGGTGCCGCGGCATTTTGGCGAACCGCAGTGGCAGGGTGCGGGATCTTCGTCATCGTAGAGGTTGTAATCCCACAGCAGTTCTTCACCGGCAGTGATGTCGCGCAGCGCGAAAAGCCAGGCGCGGCCTTTGATCTCGTCGATTTCGCAATTCGGATCGCAGGAGTGGTTCAGATACGCGCCCAGGCCCTCGCCGTCGATGACGGTCTTGCCGTCTTCCAGGCCGTATAGATAGGTTCGTGAGGCTCCGTCGTAAAGGCGATCGGCTTCTTCGGGCGTGATGCGCGGGCCGGTGTATTCCACGACGCGTGATCCCCTGCGGATGGAGCGCGTGGTGTAAACGCCGACCGAATGAATGGGCGAAGGGCGAACGACCAGGGCCATGAACTAATTTCGCACGAGTTGGGCTTTCCGGGGAACTGCATTCTGGTTTTGCATTCAAAGTCTCATCATGGCTTGCGCTCTGGCTGGTCTTCTGGCTCGCACCAAGGCCTTGCGCTTACTCGTGGTAGACTTCGGCACGCAAAAAAAAAGCAAGTCGCCTGAATGCCGGGAGGAACGATGAGATTCAGAATTCAAACGGCTGGCCAAATGGCCGCGCTGTTGATCTGCGGATTGATGCTGGCTGCGAGTTCCGGGGCACAGACCGCGAAGTCCACGACGGCGGACGCCACCTCAGACGTGAAGCCTGCCGCCTATTGCACGAACACCGGCGGGGAAGTCGAGTACCGCAGACCCTACTACAACACCAATTCTGACCAGAGCCAGTGGCTGCGATTGGCGGGTGGCGAAGGGTTTTGCCAATACACGAAAGGTTCGGGTGATACCAGTTCCCGCATTCACGTTTCGCTGAACACGCTGACTGCGAAAGAACCCAGCCTGGCCGCGCTGGCTTACTATGCTCAGGTTCCCTGGAACGGGCAGGGCAACGGCAACCCGGCATCGTTCTATTGCAGTCAACTCGGCGGGTCCGATTCGTTCGGGGGAGTGAATCCGTTCGGCGGAGGTTGGGTGAAGTTCGGCGCCATCGACGAAGTCTTGGAAGCGTGCATCTTTCCTGACAATTCAACGATTGATTCCTGGGGGCTGCTCTATCATTCCGTGGGGATCATTCGCGGAAGGAATCTGGCGAATGTGCTGAAGTTCAAGAACCCGTACACTGCAGCCGAAGCCAAGAAGTGAACCAAGAACCAGAAAAACGCTGCTGGATGAGATAACGCCCGACGGCGTGTTTCGAGACGATGCCGCCGCTAAACTGTGCGCGGCATTGCTGTTTTTGGCAGGTTGCTTATAGAAGCTTACTGTTCCGGTTCATACACGGAGCTGCCGAAACCCATTTTTCGGGCGTAGTCCTGCATCTGCTCGAGCGCCTGCTTGGCGTTGTCCAACTCGGAGCGCATTTCTTCCACCTGCCGCTGTTTGGCCTGCTGGTCCTCATTCCACTGCACGCAGTTGGAGACGCAGTTGCCTGGCGCAAAGTGGATGGAGTCGTTCAATTCATTGATCTGGGTTTGCATGGCGCTAATGGCGGACTTCTGGTCCTGAATCTGCGATCGGAGGTCGTCGGCTGACATCTTTCCACCGAAGGCGGGATCGGGAGCGCCAGGAGCGGAATGGCTCGTGGCCGTAGCTGGAAGCTTCACGCCGGCAACCGCGTGTTGCGGGAGTTCGTCGTCGGTGATGACGTGGGACGCCTTTTGCAGCCGCGGTTCTTCGTTTTGTGGGGCCTTGCCTTGTGCGTCTTTGTTTGTTGTGGCCTCACTTTGCGCGTCTTTGCTTTGGGCGTCTTTGTTCTGGCTGCTCTGGTTTTGTGCGTTCTGGCCCTGGTTGTTACCGAGCTGTGCGCTTTTCGCGGGGGCGTCTTTTTGTTGCTTCTGCTGGCGTGACTGCCTCGCCACGTCGCCCAAAGATGGTTCATCCTGGGCTCGGGCCCCGGCTACAAATAGCGAGGCACTGGCAACAACGATGGCGAACAGAAAAAATCTGCTGATAGGTCTCACGGGATGGACCCTCTCTCCGGCAGTCCGCCGATGGAGGGACGGATACCTGGTTCATGGTAGCGTCCGCGCGGCGCACGCCGAGGTTACCTTAGTGTCAGGGCGGCGCATGGCGTCCGGTTACAAAGCAGAGGGCTCTGAGACGATTTGGCTGCCGCTCTGGTATCCTCGCAGCCATGGAAAACCGGTCTTTCAGCGATGTGGGAGGAACGCCGGGCGGGCTGGGGCATTTTGCGCTCGGCTTCGTGATGACCTGCGTTGGAGGATACTTGCTGAGCAATCAGGTCAGCGTGGTTGGATCGTATTGGAGTTTTTACGGGGCGAATACTTTTGGTATCACGCTGATCCCGCTATTGTTCGGCGTGGCGATTCTGTTCTGGAACGGGAGCAGCAAAATCGGCTGGCTTCTGACGGCGGCGGGAGCGCTCTTCATCCTGGCGGGCGTGATCGCCAACATGCACATTTATTTCCGTCCGGCGAGCCTGTTCGAGACGCTGGTGATGCTGATCCTGTTCGTGGGCGGGCTGGGGCTGATCGCCCGCGGCCTGCGTTCGCATCCGCCGAGGGCCAGCGAATAGCTGCTCTCTTTCGAACGAACGTAAAACAAACAAATCATGTCGATCCCGTTCGCAGATTACTCAGCCTTGGTGCAGCGGAGGCTGGAGCAGGTGTACGGAATTCGCGTGGTGACGCGGGATATTCCTGATCCTCTTACCGGCGACCTTGACGGATTGGAAATTCACATCGACTATGCGGTCACGCCCGAGCTGAGGCTCTTTCTGCTGGGACATCTTTTCGGACATACGGTGCAGTGGGATGTGAACCCAGGTGCATTTGAGATCGGCCGGCAATATCAGCCTCCGGTCGAAGAGGCCCTGATTCCCGCCGTGATCACCTATGAGGGAGAAGCGGCCTGCTACGGGCTTACTCTGTTCCATGAGTCCGGTATTCTCGACGCCGATCAGTGGTTCTCGAATTACAGCGCGTGCGACCGGGCGTATCTGCTGCATTTTTATCGCAGCGGGGAAAAGCGGGATCCACAAACTTTCTGGCGGGAGGATGCGCCGCCGGTCGAGCCGAAGGCTATTCCTGCCTTTACGCCGACGAGAAGATCTTTCCGGATGGACGGGATTGTGATTTGAACGACGGAAGCCCTGACCCCGCGGGATTCTGCGAACGGGATCTCAATGCACGCGCGGAGGGCGAGGACGCCGCCGAACAGCCGCCGGGACGGCGGCGCTACTCTTGCAGTCAGCCCTCGGAGCTTTGCCGCGACAATGCCATCAGTTCGTTGGTGCGGCGGATAATCTCGCTGCGGTCCATGTCGCGGTACTGTTTGGGCAGAAGGCTTTTGCTGGTGCACTCGAGCACGGCAACCATATTTTGCAGATCGATCTCGGTGGGATAGTAGGGCGGGATGAAGTCGTCGAGTGCGGCTTTCAGATCGTCGGCGTCCACGATGGTTTTCTTCTGCAGGCTGCTGCGCATGTGGCTGCGGACCAGGACTGCTTCGATGTCTGCGCCCGAGAGGCTTAGGGCACGGTCGAGGAAGAATTTTTCAACGTCAGCCGGAAAAGCCTTCATGCCGACCTTCCGCTGCATGGCACGCAACAATGCGAGACGCTCTTCCGGTGTGTCGGGATAAAACAGAGCGATATGTTCTTCGGCTCGGCCTTGCCGCTTCAAGTCGACAGGCAAGAGATCAGGGCGGCAGGTCAGCAAAAACCAGATCACCTTGCCACGAAGTTCGGTGTTGCCCATGAACTGGGCGATCTGTGCGAACACGCGGTTGCCCACGCCGCTGTCACCGGAGCTGGAGCGGTCGCCGAGTTGGGCGTCCGCTTCGTCCACGATTACGGCGATTGGGCTCATCGCCTTGAGCAGGCTTAGAACGCGCTCCAGATTGCCTTCCGTCACGCCTTGCCACATGCTGCGGAAATTCTTCAGCGTGACCGCTGGAATGCCAACTTCACCCGCAAAGCAAGTTGTGATGAACGTTTTCCCTGTGCCGACCGGGCCGCAGATGACGTAGCCCATGGGCAGGACTTCGGTGTTGCCCGCGCGGATTGCCGCGGCAGCATCCTGCAGTTTTCGTTTCGCCTGATCGTTGCCGGCAACGTAGCTCAGATCGAACCGGCTCTGCACGAACTCCAGCAGGCCACCGGATTCCGATTCGATCAGATCGCGCTTGCGTTCCGAAAGAAACTTGAGAGTGAGAGGCTGCTGGTTTTGCACCGCATGCGAAATCAAACTTTGCAACTGCATGCGCTTCAAACCCGCGCCCAGCGTGGCCAGCGTCTCGTTGCTAACTTCGGAGCCGGGGGGCAGTCCCTTGTCTTTCAGTTGGGTGCGGATGAAATCCAGGCGTTCCGCGTAATCCGGCAACGGAACGGCGATGGAGGAGACCCCGGGATTCTGCACGATGCCTTGATTGAGCTCGATCTGATTTTCCGAGACCAGGCAGATGGTAACGTCTGCGTTGAGAAACGCCGCATTGCGCGCCCACCGCTTCAGGATCACCAGAGAATTGCGATCTTCCGCCGGCATGCTGGAAACATCACCAGCCGGTGCGATGGTTTCGGCGAAGTCGATGACCAGGCCGATTTTCTTGCCATCTGCGATGCGCAGGCGTAAGTAGTTGTCGAGCAGATTCAGAACCGCATCGGGACTGTGCGGCACTCCGCCCTGCGCATAAGTGGTGCCGTGAAAGCTGTCGTAGCCTTCGAGGGCGCGGCGAAAGTCGGATTGACTGGCAGGGTTGCCAAAGCTTAGTCCGCCGCGGTCGTAGTGCAGAATCAGGTCACGCTGGCCGAAAAGCGCGCCGAAGAGAAACTCGTCGAGCGCAACAAACGTGGTCGCGTCCTCGCGGCGCAGCGGCACCAGATCGCGCACGTTTCCGTAGAGCACGAACAGGGAATACGACCGCGAGTAGTATTTTTCCGAAAGTTCCCGCGCCCACGCGGGAAGCGCGTCCAGATATTTTCCCGTCGCTGATAAATTCGCTGGCATTTTAATTTGGAATTCTGGTGCGATTCGGCGCCGAAGAAGTCGCCGTGGAAGTATCGTCCATTGACATAATCCCCTCCATGTCCGGCGTTAGATCGCTGAAAATCGCTTCCACTTGCTGCACCGTTTGCTCGGTCTCTTCCACGTCCTTTACCAGGTTGTCGAGCTGATCGCTGATCTGCTGCGGATCGCGCATGGTGACCGATTGATCGCGAATGAGGTGCAGAACGTCTTCCACCGCGGAACATTGGGCGTCCACAACTTTGCGGTTCTCGCAGAGCTTGTCGTATTTTTCCAAGCGCTTGTTGAGAATCTCGATGCGCTTCTTGTTTATGTCCTGGACGCGCGGAGGATCTGTACTGAGCGACTTCTGCAGGGTCGCTACCTCTCGCTTGATTTCGTTCTGGTCCGTGCTTCGTAGGTACTGTTGCTGCTGCGCAGCCGCCAGCAAGAGCCGGGTGTAACCGTTTAACAGGCCGCTGAGGCGCCCGTCCATCTGCTGCAGGAAGATCTGCGAAGTGGTGGAAAGCTGGTTGAAATTATTGTGGATCGAATTGCAGACCTCGCCCAGCTTCCAGTAGCGGCTTTGCATGTCAGAAGGCAAAGTGCGCAGCATCTGGCTGAGTTGCTGCTGATGCTTCTGCTGTTCTTCCGCGAATCTCCAGGAGCGCACCAAGCGCTGAAAACGCCAGTTCTGGGGGATGATGGCCAGGTACATCAGTTCGAGCCCGCCCGCCAGAATCGCCGGCAGGAGACTGCCGCTCACCAAGGCGAACACGCCGGCTGCGCCCAGTGCAATCACGTTGTATTGCAGGTGGAAGGCTTCTTTTACGAAGTTGAGGTCCTTGGGCTGATCAGGAGGCGACGATGGCGGATCCTGAAAGTCGGCGGGGCACATTTAGACGCTCACCCGCACCTGTCCGTTCCCGGGAGCGCGCCGCAAGCGGCCGAGAACATAGTTTTGCAACTCGTGGAACTCATTTCGTTCTTTCAAGCCCAGATCGCGAGGGCGATCGAATGGCACTTGAACATCTTCGATGATGGTGCCGGGATGCGCGCTCATAATGAAAATTCGGTCTGCCAGGTACACCGCCTCCTCCACGTCGTGGGTGACGAACAAGATGGTGCTGGCCGTTTCATCCCACACTTTCAACAGCAGCTGCTGCATCTCACTGCGGGTTTGCGCGTCCAGAGCGCCGAACGGTTCGTCCATCAGGATGATCGCCGGGCGAAGCGCCAGCGTGCGCGCGATCGCAACCCGCTGCTGCATTCCGCCGGAGAGCGTCTCCGGATAGGAGTTCTCAAAACCGCTGAGTCCAATGTCCTGGACCAATTGCGCCACGGTCTGCTTGCGTTTGTCTTCTGCAACGCCGTTTATTTTCAGACCGTAAGCTATGTTACCAGCGACCGTCAGCCAGGGAAACGAAGTGTATTTCTGAAACACCATGCCGCGGTCTTTGCCCGGGCCGTGCACCGGCTGCTCATTGACGAGAATCTCGCCGGTATCGGCGAAATCGAGGCCGGCGATGAGGCGCAATAACGTGGACTTGCCGCAGCCGGAAGGGCCGAGCAGCACGCGGAACTCGCCAATGTCGCGGCCCTCGCGGGAGTAGGCGTCTTCAATTTCAAAATTAATGTTTTCGAGGGCGTCGACTTTGGCGCCGTCCGCGGAGACAAACGATCGGGCGAGCTTGCGCACCGTGATCTTCGATTTCTTAGGTTCCATGCTTGGCCGCCTTCAAGTGTGCGGTCGCGCTGGGGACGGCAGCGCCTCCGCCTGCGAAGGTTGACATCCCTTTGCGCCAGGGGAAGAGGCGGCCTTCGAGGAAGGTCAGCAGGAAACGAAACAAAAATGCAGCGATGCCAATGGCGATGATTCCCGCATAGACGCGATCGAAATCGAGCACCTTGCGAGCGGCCTCCACCATATAACCCACACCCTTTCGGGCATTCAACATCTCGGCCAGGATTACGTAAGTCCAGCCGATATCGTAGAGGATTCGGAACGACGAGAAAATCGCCGGAAACGACGCGCGAAATACCAGCCACAACACTTGCCGCTGCTTTGCTCCGAGCGTGTACGCCGTTTCCAGCAGAGCGTTGTCCACTCGATTGACTTCTTCGACGACGACCGCCAACAGGTAAAAAAACATTCCGAACCAGAGGAACGCAATCTTCTCGGTTTCGTCGATGCCAAACAAAGCGATGAACGCGGGAAGAAACGCGGTGAGAGGCATAGCGCGCATGGGCGCGGCGACAGGGTTGATGAGTTCGAACAACCAGCGGTAGCTGGACATGAGAATGCCAAGCGGAATGGCGACCACCGCGCACCAGAAGAACGCCTGCGCGATGCGCCACCAGCTCATGAATACGTTGCCGAGCAGGTCGTAGTCCGACCAGAGCATGCCAAACGATCGGATCACTCCGAGGGGCCTGGGCAGCAGCGAAAAATGCGGGCCCTGCCAGTAGGGCAAGAGTATCCAGAACAGGACAATGGCGCCCCAACTGATAAACGGGAACGCCCACCGGACCCAGGGCGCTACTTCTTTCCGAATGGTGAACCAGTCACTCATTCGGCCCACTCATTATGCGTGCTCATCGTGCCCATTCATTGCGCCCTTTCGCATCGCTGACCTTTTCCCTAGCTTGCCGGGTTGGCGTAGACCTTGATGTCGGTGCGGCGATTTTTCTCGCGACCTTCCGGCGTCACATTGCTGTCGATCGGTTTATCCGGACCATTGCCAGCCGTCCGCAGCCGTGCCGCGGGAAAGCCGTACTTTTGCATCAAGTAGTTCTTGACTTCGTCGGCGCGTGCGTGTGAAAGCTGAATATTGTAGGCGCGCGAGCCGGTTGAGTCGGTGTTGCCGTCGATATCGACGACGGTGTTCTCGTAAGCGCGCATGGTGCCGGCGAGTTCGTCCACGACCGCACGGGAATCGAGGCTCATGCTCGAAGAATTAGGATCGAAATAAATCGACCGGTGCTGCGTCGCAATGGGCGTTGCGCCAGGGGCCGGCGTTTTGTATTCGATGGGCGCTTCGGTGGACGCCATGGAAAAGCTGTCAGCCAATTTTTCTATGTAGCGGCGATCCAGGCTTTCTTCCGGATTGAACGTGTGTTTGATGACGCGCAGGTCCCGATACATATCCTGAGCCATGCCGAGAATGTTGTTGTAATCGGCGTTCGATCCGGCGGTGCCCATGAACGAACGGTTGTCGGCGTAGTCGGCGAGCTTCACGCCGCCAAGCATGGTTTTCGCGAGGTCGGAAGGGATATTGAAATCCTTGACCGTCCCGATCAGGTTGTAGGCGCGTTCCGGCTGAGTCTTGATGAACTCCACGCCTTCGAGCCAGCCTTGGGCAAATTTCAACAAAGTCTGCGGATGTTTGGCCGAAAAACTGTCACTTACTACGAGGATGTCGGCGATCAGGCGGTTTGCGATTTTCGTGTCGTATATCTTTTTCGACCCCGGCCGCTTGGCTACCGCGTCACTCATGTCCGGGTCCCAGGCCACGGCGGCGTCGACCTTTTCCTGGGCGAAGAGCGTCGCTGGCTCGATGCCGTCTTTGGTGTGGACTGCTTTGTTGAAGATCTCCTGGCGCTGCTCGGTGCCGAGGCCGGAGGTCTTCAGGCCGTTGTAGAGCAAAAAGTGCGATGGAGTGAACGGGGCGAACGCTACGGTCTTGCCGGCCAGATCTTCGATGCTGTTGATACCCTGCTTGCCGATTACGCCATCAGCGCCGCGTGACCAGTCGACCATCAGGAACGCGTGCGAGCCGAATCCTTTTTCTTTAAATTGCGCGTAGTCTTTGGCGTAGACATCGGCAGTGGTCAGCATGACGTCGACGTTATCGGTTGCGAGCGCTGCCGCGCCTTCGGTCCAATCGTCAATGATCTTGAACGAAACCTTGAGACCCTTCTTGCCGTAGATGGAATCTGGAACCGTGTCGAGCCCGCCATTGGCTACGAGGCCGCCCACGCAACCGACCCAAACATTCACGCGGACGCGGACCTCGGGGTCGCTGTCGCTCGACGAGGCCGGGATCAGCAGTGGCTTGGATGCATCCACGGTCTCGCCGCTGGCCGAAGAAGAGCTTCTGCCAGTCAGCTTGTTGAAATCAATAAGGCCGTATCGGTTCAGGCTGTAGCCCACCAGCGCTGCGCCGATGAGGAAAATCAGAACCCATCCGCCGCGCTCAATTTTCACCGCCATGGCTTTCTCCTCCGCAACTTTCTAGTCCGTCGTTAGCTGAACTACGCTCGCGATCGAGGCGCACCCTCAGGGGCTAAGGCCCAGTGTTTATACGCCCCCCTGGCGTCACGGCTGGAAGCCGTGCCCTTCCCAAGGCCTTCACAAGACGTGCACGCTACGAAGTTCGTTGTGGTTCCTTCGCGGCGATCGTCTTCTCGGCGCCGCTGGGCGCCGCCGCTTGCGCGGGAGCCAGGCCCATCTCGATCTTGAATTGCTTTACCAGTTCGCTGGCCTGCATTTTCTCCGCTTCGTCTTCGATCTTCACTTTTTGCTGGTCGACGTTGCTCATGGCCATATCCATACGAGCTTCGTTGACGGCGGTCGTCTCTTCAATCTTGCGCACCATCTCATCGTGCGTCTGGCTGATGCCGGCGACCTCAAATTGCTCCATGGCGTCGGCGACCTTTTTCTGCCACTGGGAACGGCGATAGTCGGCGATGGCGCCGAGCGCCTCCTGCGTCTTGCGATCTTTCTCGCGCATGAAGGCCTGCTTCACCGACATGGCTTTGTCGAAGGCGGCGCGGGCAGTCGTGAGCTGGCCCTGATTTCTGGCCAGAGCGCTCTTGGTTTGCTCCAACTGAGCGGCGTAGGCGCCGGCTATGTCGTCGCGATTGGCCTGGATCGCGGCTTTCACCTTGGCGGTCAGGTTGGCTAGGTCCGTCTTATACTTGGCCTCTTCCCGCTCCAACAGGGTCACGTTGGCCTTGACCATGGCAATGCTCTCGTTCATCCGTGGGACCTGATCGTTCATGTCGCGAATGTTCTGCTGCAAAATGAGTTCCGGGTCTTCCGCTACGGAGATGAAGAAACCGAAGAAGGAACGAAACACCCTCGAGAGACGTTGCCACATAACTTCCTCCTGTTAGGAACGTTGCACTGTTTTTTGGGACGGCCCCGCTGCTGCCGGGCCGGTTGTGATCGGGTTCTCGGTCACAAAGTAGCCTACCGCCTCGGCGATTTTCTTCTCTTCCGCTTGTTTCTTGAGGCGCCAGCCGGTGAATCGCGTTTTCTCGCGCGTGACTTCATCATTATTTGCTTGAATCTTGGCCCGCTGCTCGGTGACAAAGCGGTCGATCTGTGCCTGAATGTCGGTGTTCTCTTTGCTCTTCCTGGATTCCAATTCGTCCGCGGCACGCTGCTGTACGCGCTCGTAAGTGTCGAGCGCGCGGTCGCGGCGTACCGCGTCCTGGATTACTTCTTTGATGTCGACGCCCGCCGCATCGAGCGCTACCAGCACCGAAGACTTCTTCACGTCCGAAGGCAAATTGCGAATGTGCTCGCTTTCCAGCATCTGCGAGACTTTCAGGATCGAGTAGCCCTTGGGAGCCGGCGGAATCTCCGCCGCGTTGTAAATCTGGTCAAAAGAAGTTGGATCGGAAACGGGCGTGGTGAACTTCGGCTCGGCAGCCAGAGATGAGGCGATTTCGGCCACGCTCTGGGCGGCACTCTTGCCCGCCGCAGGCGCGTTCCTCGCGCCGGTTGGGGCATTGGGGGAACTGGGCGCAGCCGGATTCGCTTCGTCGACGGAAACGATGTAGTTGTACCACTTCTTCGACATTCGACCTCCAGCCCAGTAAGTGAGACGCAGTCCAATCGCCCGACCACGCTAGTCCAGAAGAAACCGGGGATTACCGTGACCCTGAAAAGTAATGCCCAGTGTTCGCTTTGTCAATTCTTTCAAATAGTTCCGGCCCTCGGCGATTCGCGCTCGCTGTGAACTTCGGAACTCTCCGGAATCCTCCGGAGCTAGAACAATTTAATCGCAGACGTGGGAGTTGATCAATTCAGCTAGAATGGGCACTTTCGCCGTTCAAAATGACCTCTATTTTTGAACGGACACCAGTTTCGAGAATGGAACCCACGTGGCTGCCGACAACCTTCCTTCGATTTTGCCTTCGATCTTGAGCCGAGTGGTAGAAACCAAGTCCGATTACGACATTCGCCTGCTGGCGCAGCAACTGGGAACGAATTATCGATCCTTGATGTACTGGCTGCGCGGAGAGCGGAACATGCCGGCTTATCTGCTGCCGCGGATCTGCACTCTGCTCAACAACTACGAGGCCCTTGATTATCTGGAGAACCAGGCTGGGCGCGTGGCTTTCAAGCTGCCCGACCCAAAAATGACGCTGGAGAAGGAACTGCTCGCCGTCTCCAATCTGATTAAGGAAGTCGGGGAAGCGCTGGAGAGCGTAGCCGAGACTCTGGCCGATGGCATTGTCGAGGATAGTGAATTGAGAGTGACGATTCCCAAGCTGGAAGGTGTGATTCAAGAATGCGCGTCGCTGAAATATTTGCTGGAAGATCTTTCCAAGCGGCGAAAAAAGAGGAGGCGCAGTCGGTGATGGCGGGATTCAGTCTGATTTTTGCTTGCTTTGTTCCTTCTGCTTGGCTTCCAGAAAAGTCTGCAGCGCTTCGAGATCCTCAGGCAGCATGCGGGTAAAGCGGATCCCGTTGCCGACCTGGGGATCGCAGGTGACGACGGCGCCCAGCACCAGCAGCGTGTCTTCGAGCTGCACCTTCAGCTCGAGATCGGTACCAACGGGAAAAGGAAAAAACGTATCGATGTAACAACCGCCCAGGCTCAGGTCTGTCGTGGCTCCTCGAATAGGAGAAGGATTCTCCTCGGTGTGCAACTCTATGGGCACGCTCACCTTGAATCGCGGATATTCGCGCCGCTCATGTTCCATGGCATTTTCTCTCGAACCGTCCCTCGCTCCTGCCGCAACTCCTTCCCGCAAAGTATAGACCTCGGGTGCTCCATCACCGGCACGAGAGAGACCCAGAGTCTCCGAGAATCGCCTTGGAGACTCCGGAGCCGACTCTTGATTTATGCGGCCTTGGCGTGGGTCGCGATATTGATCGTCGCCGTGTCAGTCGGTGCTGTGCCCCCAGCTACCGATGGATGGAAGTCAATGCGAAGCTGTTGCGCGTTGACCGTGATCCGCAGATAGCCATAGTTTTTGTCGTCGTATTTTTCCAGCTTGAGGGCAGTGGCCTGCACCACCGGATTGGCGTCCAGATAAGTGACGTTCGCGCCCTGGGCCGGCTCCTGCGCGGGCTGACCCTTTTTTGCCTGAACCAGCGGATTCACGTTGTGGCCGCTGTCCCCGCAAACGATGAAAGGCACATCGAACTTCTTGCCGTTGAAGCTTACCGAGCGCGTGTAGTGCTGGTAGTTGTGGGCGTGGCCGGAGAGAAAGGCGTGGGGATAAACGCCCTGCGCTTTGCAGATGGTGTCGATCTCCCGCAGCATGGGGTTGCTGCTGCTGTGTTTGCCGCCACCGCCGGCGCCTCCTTTCGGGGGAGCGTAGCTGAAGGCTGGATGATGCGTGGCCAGCAGCACGGCGCCAGCGTAGTTCTCGGTCTTGATGCGCTGCAGTTGTGCGGTAAGAAACGCAAGCTGGGTATCGGGCACGCCTTTCCATTTTCCTGACTCGCTCGAAATCAGGCCCGGGTCTTCGAGCGCATTGCTGAACAGTCCGATGATGCGTACAAAAGGAGCGTCCAGGGTGAAGTAGACGCCCGGCTGAGTCATCGCGGTGCGGTGCAGCGGACCGGCTTCGGTGGTTACGGTCGGACCGGCCGCGCAAAAGTTGCGCATGAAAATCTTCAGCGGCTGGTCGGCCACGGCCGTGCCTGGAACGATGAAGGAATCGTGGTTCCCTGGAATCGCCAGGATCGGCGCGGGGTAGTTGCGGTAGGGTTCGTAAAACTGATCGTAGTAATACTGAGACTCACCGAAGTCGTAGACCACGTCGCCCAGGTGGTAAAGGAACGCCGGGCGGCTGGCGGGGTCCGCGGTGTGATAGTCGTTGGTCACCATGTCGGAAACGCGGATTTCGTTGCCAAACTTCTGCGCGTTGGAAGCGCCGGTGTCTCCGAGCGAATGGAAGGAAATCTGCTTGGCCTTCTGGATGTTCTGAATGATTTCCGGGCCGTGCGGTCCCCAGGCATCCTGCAGTTCGTAGAGATCGCCGGGCTTGCCGGTGGAAGCAGGGAAGGGGACGGCATCTTTGGTCAACAGATTCTGAATCTGCTGGTAAAGCTTACTGTCGGATGGATGTGGAGTTTTGAATTGGGTTGGGTCGGGAGTGGGAACGCCTTCGTTGAAAACCGGTTCCCCGAAGACTGGCGCTACAAGCGTTGTTTTCGCATTTCTGGGCATGGATGCATTCCTTTCGTTGAGTTTCGGCAGTCCGTTGCCGGACTGGGGCTCCCCCTCTAGCTACATGGCTCGGGAACTCCGCAGCACTCGGAGGTCCCGCTATTTTCCTTGGGATGGACCGCGCGATCCGACCTCAACCTGGATGGTCGAGTCAGATCGCCTAACCAGAACGAACGGGCGCCGATGTCTTTGCAACTCCGCCCTCATGGGCGCCCCGGGGAATGGTCTCTCAATTTACTGCTGTGGGAGACTTTGCGCAAGAACACAAAACTTAGCGATGGCTGCGCACGAAAAAAACGCCGGCCATCTTGGGGATGGCCGGCGGGTGCTGCTAGTTGTGTCGGGCGGGCCTGTTGCTTTAGCGCGGCAGGTGGCCAAACCGGGGCCACTTACTGCGCCGGCGTTTCCGGAGTAGCCTGCGCGGCGGGCGCGCTGGCCGTCACTTCGGGAGCGGCTACGGGATTGATCTTCACCGTGGACATGATCGATGCCAGGCGGCTGAAGACTTTGTCCCGATCCACGTGCTTCATTCCACCTTCCGTTTCGTGAGCGATGGTGGTTACGTTAAGCGCAAACTCGTAGCAACCGCCATTTTGGAAGACGTGGAAGTATTTGGTGTCGCTCTGCCGGTCGCCTTCACCCGCAACCGCTTCGGCCGACTGCAGTTCGAGATCGCCCAGCATCAGCTTCGAAGTCGAAGACGTTGTCGAGGTCGGTGCGGTCGGAGCTGAGGCTGGCATGGTTGGCGCCGGATTGGTTGGTGCTGATACGGCAGAGGTTGAAGTGGCAGTCACTGCCGTGGTTGAGGTTGACGAAGCCTGGTCCGCGGGGGCCTGCGATTGCAGGGTCTGGGTTGGAGCAGTCTGGGTCGAGGATGGCATCGCATCCGCGGACGCCACCGTTTTGCGTTGCGGCGCAGCAAACTCGCCGCATTGCTCCGCCGTGAGGGCTTTGTTGACGCTCACATTAAAGTAGGCCGCCGACAAGTCAGTCTCGGCGAAGGCGGTCTCAGGCAGTTCCACTGCGGCAAGAGCGACTCCGCCGGGGACGACGAAGTTCATGGGCAGCGGGCTGGATGCGACTAGCTCGTTGGCCGCGTTGCCAGTCTCCAGACCGTACCTGCGCGGATAGTCGAACGAAACGCCGTAGGTCTGGTCGACGTAAGTGACCGTCGCGGGACGCTTCCTGACTACTTTTTTCGTAGCCGGCTTCGCGGGTTGGGGCTCGGGAACAGACATGTTGGAGCTTGTCGTGTTGGAAATTGGGTTCTGGGTTGCGGGAATCTGGTTGTTCGAACTTGCCGGCTTCGGCTTCTCTTTGGAACAGCCGACGGTCAGCGAACAAACGATCAAGAGCGCGGCGAACAAAAGTGCGCCGGTGTTCTTTCCCCACGTCACGCAATTGCAGGATTCTGCAACATTCTTTACGGAATTGAAACGGTTGGTACGGGTCATGGTTGGTCACCTCCTGCTGCTGAGCAGCGCCAGTGATAGTGCATGAGGTGGGCCAAGTGGAAGGGTGTTGATTTTGCGGGGGTTAGCAGATCCTACGTTGGTGAGAGTTGTCTAGGGCGGAACACGCCGTGGATGGCGTGACACGGTTGAGTGTTCTTGACCGATTCGGAGACACTTCGTGGAGTTTCGCAGAAATAGCTGACGCGCAAGCGAGTACCGCTTCCGGCATTTCGCGGGCAAGAATGCCCGCGCCACACGTTCCTCAACTTACGCGGTGGCGATGCGCCGGATCAGGTCTTCCTGCTCCGCCTTGCTTTCGGCGCCGATGGTGAAGGCGTCCAGCAAGCCTAGCGACAGCGCGTATTTGATGCCCTCGTCCTGGCGATCGCGCAGCGCGCCCTGGCCGAGAATCTTCATGCCGACCACCGCTTTTCCGGCGGCTTTCATTTCTCTTAAGACCCCAACAACGGTTGGGGGATCGGCGTCCATGTAAGCGCCGACCGGATTGATGCGGGCGAGATCGATTTCCACCCATGGAGATTTGGCCGCCGCCCGCAACGCCTCGATGCTGTGGCAGGAGCAGCCGTGAGCGCGGATAGTGCCTTTTTCTTTGGCCTCGGAAAGCACGTCCATCGCGCCGCGGAACTGAGTGGTCCAGTCCGCCTCGGTGACGCAATGCATCAGGCAAACGTCGAGATAATCGGTGCCCAGTTCACGGCGGAAGCGGTCGAGATCGGCTCGCATGGTAGCGGCGTCGCGCGCCCAGCTCTTGCTGAGGACCGTGACCTTGTCACGTTGCACGTGCTTGAGCGCTTCGGCGATGTGAGGATGGCTTCCGTACGAATCAGCGGCGTCGAAAAAACGCAGGCCGTGATCATAGCCGTTGAGCAGCAGATCGGAAAGTCCCTTCACTCCGAGCGCGGTCTGATGCGAGTGGTGGCCGGAGCCGACCGTTCCGGTGCCCATGGCGAGGCGGCTAGTCTTGATGCCGGTGCTGCCGAGCGTGACGGTGTCGGAGGCGGTGAATTTCGTGGACAGCGGCTGGGCAGCGATGGCGTCGAGAATGGTCTTGGATGAGAGCCAGGCGGCTCCTACGCCGGTGGCGGAGCGAACGAGGAATTCGCGGCGGTGCATGAGTCCTCCTAACTTCGACGGCGATTGCTAAGAGACTACACCCAAAAGAGCTTTACCGCAGAGGTCGCTGAGCACGGCCGCGGAGATCGCGGAGAGTTGCCTGTTTTGGATGGACGGGTGAGTCGGGAAATCGTTATCACTTTCGGCCAGGCAGTCTTGCGCTCGCGAGATCCCTCGCCCCGCTGGTGAAGGCGCGGGGCTTCGGGATGACGCCATCAGGTTGCTCCGGCAACAATCCTTAGACTCTGGATTAGAGGTCACTCGAATTGTTTGCGGAAGGCTGCGAGTTGCTGCTGGACCTCCGATAATTCCCGGCGCAGGGACGCGACTTCTTCTTCGATCTGGGCTAGGCGTTCGGTATCCGAAGAAGAATGCCTTGAGCGGTCTGACGCGGGTGAGGCCGGAATATCCAGAATCTGCGGTTCGCCCGCGAAGAGATGCATGTAGCGCGATTCTTTGGTGCCCGGTTGTCGCGGCAAGACGCGCGCTAACGAAGGCTCGCGCTGGGCGAGGTGATCGAGAGTTGAGACCACGTCATCGAGCGCTTCGAAGTGATACATGCGGTCGGTGCGGCCACGGAGTTCGCCGGGCGTCTGCGGGCCGCGTAGCAGAAGCACGCACACGATGGCGATCTCGCGACGATCGAAGTTGAAGACTTCCTGCAGGCGGTGTTCGTACTTGGGGACGCGGCTGTCTGCGCCTCCGGCCGGACCGGCGAGGCGCTTTTCCTGCAGCGTAGCCAGGGCCGTACGCACAGCTCCTTCGTCGAGGGTCATGATCGGTTCGCGATTATTTTTCTGGTTGCAGGCATTGACCAGGGCATTGAGCGAGAGCGGGTAGTAATCGGGCGTGGTGATGTCTTTCTCGATCAAGGAGCCGAGAACGCGGGTTTCGATTTCGGTGAGGTTCACGATGCTAAGCGGAGCATGTTGTGCATTCTGATTTTAACGGAGCGCGAGGGTTTGGGAGAGACTGCGGAGCCGGCACGTCAAAATCCCCACCCTCTCGCAAATACCGCGAGAAGGGTGGGGCACCCTCGGACTCTGTTTAGAACAAGGCAGTGGGGCGGCGGTTCCAGGCTTTGCCCTTTTCTTTCGCAATCTTTTCCATGTCGTTGACGTAGGCGCCGGCTTGCGTCAGTACGTGGTGCAGATCGTTGCCGACGCTGATGAAGGTAAAACCTTTTTCCAGGAACTCGCCGACGCGCGAGGTGCCGAACAGAAACAGGCCGAGGATCACGTTGTTCTTGTGCGCATGTTCGACAAGCTTTTTCGTGGCCGCGTCGAGTTCGGGCGAGGTGTACATGTGCGGGAATTCGTATTTGTTGTAGAGGCCCATGGACATGCAGAGATCGTTCTGGCCTAGGAAGAGAATATCAACGCCTGGGACGGCGGCAATCTCGGCGATGTTCTCGATGCAAGACGCCGTCTCGACTTGCAGAGCCACGATGCCTTCGTTGTTCCAGTTGCCGGCGTAGCCGAGCAGCCCATTCTTGTTCATGCTGCGCTGAGGGAAGTAGACGGAGCGCGTGCCGACGGTGGGATACTTGGCGCAACTGACGGCTTGGCGCGCCTCGTCGGCAGTGTTGATGTAAGGGATGAGAACGCCGTCGGAGCCCATGTCGAGAGCCTGCTGGATTCCGGGGCGGTCATCGTATCCGCCAACGCGAACCAACGACTTGGCGCCGCCGTTGGAAATGCCGCTGAGCATGGCGGAAAGTTTTTCGTAGCCCATCGGGCCATGCTGCGTATCCACCAGCAGCCAGTCGTAGCCGCTGTGGGCGAGCTGTTCGGCGACGGTGGGACTGTGGGCGTTGAGGAACAAGCCCATCTTGGGCGTCCCAGCACGCAGTTGCTTCTTGAATTCAGAACCGCTGAGAGCGGCGTCGGGCATTCGGAAATCCTCCTGGCATCGAGTCGAATTTCGTAGTGTACCGCAGGCGGCGAGAAGGACGGCGAACCGGAGGTTAATTTTTCGCGAAGCATGACCCGAGGCCACGCGGGCCACATGCCTTGATATAGTTAGCTTCGCGTCTGCGGAGGACAATTTCGAGGAGGGGGACTCATGCGGCTACTACTGAACTGGATTCTTAGCGGGCTGGCAGTCTGGATCGTCGCCCAGGTGGTCCCCGGGTTTCACGTCAGCGGGCCATGGGCGGCACTGATTGCAGCTCTGGTCATCGGCTTCGTCAATGCCACCATCGGCCTGGTCCTGAAGATTCTCACGTTTCCATTGACGCTTGTTACCCTTGGTCTTTTCTGGCTGGTGATTAATGCCTTGATGCTGAAGCTTGCTTCGGCACTGCTGGCGCCAAATTTTCAGGTACACGGATTCTTCGCGGCCTTCGTGGGAGCAATTCTGCTCAGCCTGGTCAACATGCTGCTGAAAGGGTTGCTGAGTCCCGGCCCTGACAGCAGGCGCTAGAGGCCGTTGTTACTAAGTCTGCGTTACTAAGTCTGCGCGTATTTGTTATGTTGATGGGCCGTGGCGAGAACGCGGGTTCCTGATGCTTTGCTTTACGCGGGGTTCGGCGGCTTGGCCGGCTTCAGGGATTCCCAGTCTTCTTTCGTGAGCAGGCGTCCCAGATTGCTGAATTCGCCGGCGCCTTGCAGAAATTCACCGCCATCCATGCGCACCACCTCACCGTTGATGTAGGAAGAGCCGTCGCTCACCAGAAACGCGGCCAGGTTCGCCAGTTCTTCGATCGTGCCGAAACGGTGCATCGGGTTGCGGTCGAGTGCCGCGGTTTCAAGTTCTGCACGGGGCAACACTCGGGAGAATGCGCCCTGCGTTGGGATTGGCCCGGGAGCGATGGCGTTCATGCGAATGCCGCGGTTCCCCCATTCGACGGCGAGGCTGCGCATGAGAGCCTCGACGCCAGCTTTGGACACAGCGGAAGGAACAACATAAGCCGAACCCACGGGAGCGTATGTGGCCGAGATGCTGAGGACTGTGCCGCGATGCCCAGTTTTAAGCCAGCGGCGTCCGCAAGCCATGGTCGCGTGCAGTGTTCCCATGAGCACGATGCCGATCACGGATTGGAACGCCCGCGGCGAGAGTTCTTCGGTGCGGGCGATGAAATTTCCGGCGGCGTTGTTGACCAGAATGTCGAGCGGTCCATCTTTCCAGATGGAATCGATCATGGCTTCGACGGACTCGAGTTCGCGGACGTCGCAACGATGAGCGTGGATGCGTCCGCCCGGGGTCTTGGACAGTTCAGCAGCAGTTTTGTTCAGGACTTCTTCCCGGCGGCCGCAGATGTAGACTTCTGCGCCGAGTTCGAGGAACCGCTGCGCCATGCCTTTGCCGAGGCCGGTGCCGCCGCCGGTGATCAAGATGCGTTGGTTGAGAAGAAGATCAGTGCGGAACATCAGTGCCCTCCTGGGATTCTTGGGCGATATCGGCAAGGAGCGGATTCCTCACCGGGCTTGGCCCGGTTCGAGTAAATGACAAGAGTAGTATATGAAAGCGGGAGCGTTGCGGAGATGGCTTCCCTGGTCGAAGAATCGGAAGCGAAGAAGCGCGGCTCTTACAAAAAAGCAGTAGTCAGATAGCCTGTATTCTGAGAGCATGACCGGGATGAAGACTTATTACAAGCCGGCTCAATGGCGGGGCAAACGTTTGATATATGCCTCTACAGACCCTGCCGCGCGAAAGAAGCAGACTGTCATAGCGTGGGTCGCCCTCTCAATCTTCGTTCTAGGATTGGGCACTATTGTTTGGCTCATCCGCTAAGATTTCAAAACCGCCCTCTACCTGAAAGCGATGGCGCGGTATCTGGCTACAAATCGCAGGCGACGCGAAAACCGTAATCCGCATAATGGAATTCGGGCGGGATGCTGGAGCGGGCCGAGCAGCGCGCAACTTTCACGTGATGCCGCCACGATCCTCCGCGCGAAGCCTTGCGCTGGCCACTCTCGGGGCCGCGCGGATTGCGCTCCGGCGAACTCGCGTAGTAATTCGGATCGTACCAGTCTTTGCACCACTCGTGGACATTGTCACAAATGTCGTAAAGGCCGAAAGCGTTGGCCGTATAGTGCGCGACCGGTTCTGGGCCGGTTTGCCAGCGCGTCGCATAGTCCGGAAGCGACTGCGGTGGTTCGTCGCCCCAGGGGAATTGTTTCTGTTCGAGGCCGCCGCGCGCTGCGCGCTCCCATTCGGCTTCTGTTGGCAAACGGTAGTTGCGGCCCGTGTGCGAGCTCAACCATTCGCAGTATCGCGTCGCCTCAAACCAGGAAACCCCGGCAACCGGCTGCTGCGGCTGGCTGAAATTCGGGTCGGTCCAGAACGGCGGCGGCAATGCTCCAGTCGCGCGCAGGAAGCGTTCATATTCGGCATTGGAGACCTGAGTCGCGGCCAAGAGGAAAGCGTCCACCAACACACGGTGCACCGGACGCTCGCAGTCCTGGCCGGAATCAGACCCCATCAGGAACCAGCCTTCCGGGATGCGAACCAGGGTCGGTTCTGCGGGTGAACCTACTGTGGCGCCCACTATGGCGCCCACTGTAGTGCCGTCTGTCGTGCCCTGCCGAGTTGGAGTGAGCGCCATTACTTAAAAGAAGCGGGTTGCCGGGGATTCCCTGACGGATTTAAAGTTTACCAGCGCAGGCCGCATCTGGTGCGTGGGAGGATGGCAATGCCGAACGAAAAACTGCAATTCAAAGCCAGGATCGAAGGAAAAGAGGCAGGAGTGGTGGCCGCGATCACGCCGCCGGTGGACGTGCCGGAAACGTTTGGAACGCGCGCCCGGGTCCCGATCCGGGGGACGATTAACGGGTTCCCATTTCGTTCGTCGCTGATGCCCTGCGGCGGCCGTCACATGATGCCGGTGAACAAGACTTTGTGCCAAGGTGCGGGAGTTGGGCCGGGCGATACCGTGGATGTAGTGATGGAGCGCGATGAGGAAGCGCGTACCGTGGAAACGCCGCCGCAGCTGAAAAAGGAATTGAGCAAGAATAAGAAAGCACGAGACAAATGGGAAACGCTCTCGTTTTCACACAAGAAAGAAATGGCGTTTTCGATTCGCGAGGCCAAGCAGGAAGAAACGCGGTCCCGGCGTCTCGCTAAGATTATGCAGGTTTTGACGACCGGGGCGAAGTGGACGGGGTAGGGCCGCGAAGTCCTCGTAGTTTGGCCACGACTTCTGCAACGTCGTTTTCCTGGAACAGCCTGATGGCGGCGATTCCGGCTGCTCCTGCGTCGAGGCAGGATTGAGCGTTCTCCAGAGTGACTCCGCCCAGGGCGAGTACCGGGATTCTGGCGAGGCATGCTTCCCGGAGCGCGATGAGACCGGCGGAACGAGTGTGCGGGGCGTCTTTTTTCTCGAAGATGGGAGCGAAGACGGCGAAGGTTGCGCCCTGCGCGCCAGCCTCGCTAACTTCTTGTGGCGAGTGGCAGGAGACTGCGACGACTAGTTTTCGTGGTGAGTTTTCGCGGGTAAGAGTGCCCGCGCCACACGTGCCCGCGCCACATTGCCACATCGCGCGAACTTCCGCGGGAGACACATCGTCGGAGCGCAGGTGAACGCCGTCGGCTCCGATGGCCATGGCAATGTCGGTGCGGGAGTTGATTAGAAGAGCAGTTGCCAGTTGCCGGTTGCCACATGCCAGTTTCTTCGCCTCGCGGACAACTTGGACCGCCTGGCGAGCCAACTGTTCCATTTCGCGCGGGGAGAGGTCTTTCTCACGAAGCTGGATGCAGTCCACGCCCGCGCGGGCGGCCTCCGCGATTTTTTCCAGCAGACGGCGGCGGCGGGTAGGCTCGTCGCCGGGAAATGCGGTTCGGTCCGTGATGTAGTAGAGCACGACGCGGCCTAGGGCCTGGTCCTGGCGATCTCAGGCATGACTTCGCCCTCCTTTTTCGGCGCGCCCCCGAGATGGTGCTTGGTCAATCCATCGCGCAGGAACTCAAAGGCTTCGTCGGGCGAGTTGACGATCTTCAACAGATCGAGATCTTCCTGGGAAACGGTTCCGGCATCGACGAAGGCCTGAAAATTGATGATGCGGTTCCAGTACTCGCTGCCATAGATCACCACCAGAATCTTCTTGGCCAGTTTGTCGGTCTGGGCGAGCGTGAGAATCTCGAACAGTTCGTCCATGGTGCCGAAACCGCCGGGAAAGATCACCAGACCTTTGGCCAGGTAGGCAAACCAGAATTTCCGCATGAAGAAATAGTGAAACTGAAAGTTCAGCGACGGCGTGACATAGGGATTGGGGTTCTGCTCGAACGGTAACGCGATGTTCAGTCCTATGGTTTTGCCCCCAGCTTCGTGCGCGCCCAGATTGGCCGCTTCCATGATGCCGGGACCACCTCCGGTGGTGACGACGAAGCGGCGGCGGCGCGCCGGAATGTTGATGGACCACTTGGTCAGCATGTGGGCCAAGCGGCGCGCGTCCTCGTAGTAGCGGGCCATATCCAGGCCGGCCTTGGCTCGCTTGAGGTTTATTTCCTGCTGAGCCGCGGGCGAGCCGGCGCCGTTCTTCTCCACGGCCGTCAGATTCTTTTTCGCGGCGTGTTTTCCTTCAAAGCGCGCTGAGCCGAAGAAGACCACCGTGTCCTGAATCTGCTCGCGGCGAAAGCGCGCCAGCGGCTCCTGATACTCCGACAAGATGCGGAGGATGCGCCCATCGGGGCTGTTGAGAAAGGTTTCGTTCTGATACGCCAGCGGCGCGGACTTGAGCGGGTCTGTCATGGAAGACTCTCGTTCCAAAAACTTCAGAAAGTGAAATATTAAGCGCGCCTCGGCGCAGGCTACCAGCATACCGGAGCGGGAGCCTCTGGAGGAATCTCCGGATGTTTCATCTCCGGATGTTTCACGAGGTCTGCCAGCTTACCTGTGTTCGTGGTAGTGGAGCGCCTCCCAGAAGCCAATCCAGATGTCGAGCAGGCCCAACCCGGTGCAGAAGCCGCGGAAGAAACCGCTCGAAACCAGAGTCCGCAGGCTGGGATAAGAAAGCAATAAATAGTTGTCAGTCCACTCCGGGGTCCAAGGCAGAATGATCAGAAGGACGCCCGCCACGGCGCTGATCAGGACAAAAAGGAAAACCGAGACGCGATGTAGCCATAGCTGCAACCCTTCGTGTTGCGCTGTGGACGCTGACTCCGCCGGAGGGTCGAGCAGCGCGGTGGTGACTTCCTGTGGGCCCGGGGCGGGGCTACCTGCTTCCACCGAAGGGCCTGTCAGGGGGAGCTTGGAATCTGTGGTCACGCGGGGCTCCACCAAATAAGACAGAGAATGACCCGGCCAGTTCCGCAATTGGCAGGATTCCAGCGACGAAGGCGATGGGAGGCAGAACCCATCCGGCTATTCTACGACTTCAGGGCCTTGATGCGCTCGGCCACGTCGCGATAGTCGATGTTGCTGCCGTAGACTTCCATGAAGTGCTTGAGCGCCAGGGGTTTGCTCCCGGCAGCCTCATGGGCGGAAGCAATTTCGTAGTTGAGAGCGGTGCGCGTTTCCTGATCGATCCCGGCCACGGCGAGAGCTTTTTCGTACCAGCGTACGGCAGCTTCCGGCACGCCTTTGTCGAGAAAGCACTGCGCCAGCCAGGTGTAGGCTTGCATGATCTGTGGGAAGGCATGTCCGCGGTCGACCGACTGGCAGGCTTTTTGCAATTCCCCAATGGCCTCGTCCAAAAGTCCCATTTCGCGGAACGCGATGCCCAGGTTGTAGTGAGTCTCCGGGTCTTCCTCGGCGGATGCGCCACCCGCCTCCAGGTCCTGTTTCAACTCACCAAACATCTCGGCCAAGTCGATGCCGGGCACAGCGCCGGCAGGTGAAGCTTTAGCGGGCGCAGGCGGTTGCGGCTTGGGTGGCTCGACCGGTTGCGACACCTGAGCTTGTACCACGGGCGCAGGTGGCGCGACAGTGGGAGTGCTGCGCACCATTGCGGGTGCTGCGGCAGCAGCGCTGGCCGCTGGGGCGCTCACCTGCGGCGCCTGTATGGGCCTTGGCGGCGCGGGCACGGGCCTGGTTGCTGGCTGAGTGGCGGCAGGCGCGGGCACCTGAGCTTCGGTCAGGAAGTCCTCGCCCAACGACGCTTCCAGGTCGGCTACGAACTCGCCCAGAGCTGGAGCGCCCTGTCCAGCGACGACTGGTTCACTGTGGGCGACTGGAGTAAGCTCGGGTTCGACCGGGCGAACATGCTTGGCGGTCTGCGGAATCTGGGTTCGCGGGATTTGGGTCTGCGGAATTTGGGTTGGCTTGAGGCTCGGTTTGGCCGCCTGGCCGAGCTGAAAGCTGTCACCCAGCGAGGACTCGAGGTCGGAAACAAATTCCTCCAGGACCGCTGGTGCGGGTTCCTCCACCTCGGGTTCGGGCACTGGCGCCGGTTTGGGCGCAAGCTTCTTCTTCGGCGCTGGCGCTGGCGCGGCCTTGACCACCGGAGGCGGCGGTGGCGGCGGTTCTTGCACCACTTGTGCAATTTCCGGCTCCGGCTCGGGGGCTGGTTCTTCGATTTCGACCGCGACTTCTGATTCTGCAGCTTCGGCTTCCGCGACCTCTGCCTCGGCTGCCTGCACTTCGGCGGACGGGATGTCATCGACGGTAATCTCCTCGACTGACTCCTCCACACTGGCTGCTTCAGCGTCCGTTGCGCTTTGCGTGGCAGCCTCGAGTTCGGCGCGGATCTGGTCCACGCGGGCGTCGTCTGGCGCCTGGGTCTGCAGCTTGGCCAATGCTGCCCAGGCTTGTTCGGGCAAGCCTTGCGCGAAGTAGAAGCGAATCTCGTCGATTGTCTCGCTAATCTTCTCGTCGGGAAGGGTTGCCTGTTCCGCTTGGGAGATTTCGGCTTCGGCCGCAGCCTCAGTAGAGTCGGATTCAACCGTTACTGCGTCATCCCATTCTGACGAGAGGTCGATCTCAGCGTCTGCCGCTTCGTCGTCAGTTGGAGGTGCCGCGGCTTCTGTCGCCTCTGCAGCAGGTTCGTGAGCATGCTCCGCCGCCGTGGGCCACGGTGCGGCGACCTCGGCTTCGGCAATCTCAGCCACCGGAGCTTCCTCGACCGCGAACTCCGCATGGGCAACTTCGTGGTGTGCCACCTCGTGGTGGGCAGCGGTCGCCTCCGCATGACCGTGTGAAATCTCAATCTCTGCCACGGCCGTGGTGGAGGGCCCGGCGGTACGTTCCTCGAACCGGTCGGCGAGTTCTCCGTAGCGAGTTGCTTCCTCCGGGAATCCATTATCGGAATAAAGCGCCTGCAGGGTTCGGCTGCAGATGGCCGCCTCGGTGAAACGGCCGGCGCGGGTGTGCAGTGCCGCGAGGCGCTGATTCAAGCGTAAGTCGTTCGGAGCCTGGGGCAAGGCCGCGACCAGAGGCCCCAGCGCCTTGGCCGGCATGTTGTAGGAGATGAAGAGTTCGGCATCGGTGAGCGCCGAACGGACTGCCAGAGCTGCCTCGTCCGAATAGTGCTGGTGGACGGATGGAGACGTAGCCTCCAGTTCGTCCACGATTACGACCGCCTCTTCCGCTGTGATCAGCTTGGTGCCGCCGGAGACGCCACCGAGCTGGCCCAGCATCTGTTCGTAGTTTTGCAAATGCAGAGGGTTGTCCGGCTCCTTCTGCGACAGGCTTTGGTAAAGGTCTCGGGCGCGGACCAGATCGCCTGACTGCACGCTGGCGTGAGCCAGCAATTCGGTCACTTCCGTAAGATGCGTGGTCTCGCCGGCCTTGTTGAACAGGCCTAGCAGTTTTTCCAGCGACGCAGGATTGTCGCGCACATGCCCGATGATGGCATGCAGATGACCGAGGACTTTGTCTGAATTTTCCGCCAGCAGACGTTCGGCGTTCTCGTCGTACACCTGGAGCGCGCTCTCGTACTGCCCGGCCTGCATCAACGCATCGGCAAAATCTGAAATCGCCGCCAGGTCGTTGTGCACGGTCAGCAGCTTGCCGGCAATCGTCCCGGCATCGGAGAGTCGCCCCGCTTGCAGGTAAGCCTTCAGGAGGTCGCGCAAGCCTTCGGGATTGGAATCAAGATCCGAGACTTTTGACAGCACACCAATGGCAGCTTCGGCATCTCCCGATTCGAGCAGGTTTCTGCCCTGCATGAGCAAGGCATAGGCATTGCCGGGATCGAGCGTGAGCATGCGCGTGAGAATTTCTTCCGCGCCGCTGAGAGAGCCCTTGGATCGCATGGTCTCTGCGGCCGCGGAGAAAATCTGCCATGCTTCATTCTTCTTGCCAAGCCGGACGTAGACTTCCGCCAGCTTGATGCGCATGGTGGTATTTTCCGGATCCATTTCCAGGATCTTCTGGAAAATACGCACTGCATTATCGAGTTCGCCGGACTTCAGAAATTCTTCGGCAACCTGCAGATACTGGGCGCGGGCGTCGTTGAAAAGCCCCTGCTGAGTATAAAGTTCCGCCAGCTTCAGCACGCTCTCCAGCGAAGGCTTGAGCTTGCTGATCTTCTTGTACATGGCGATGGCCTTAACCGTGAATCCCTGGCTGGCATAGGCATCGCCGACAGTCTTGAAGCACTCGGTGGCTTTATCGCTTTCACCGATGCGGGAATAGAGGTCGCCGACGGTGTTGGCGACCGTCAGGTCCTTGGGGTCGTTCTTGAGGATTTTGTCGTACTCAGCAATGGCGTTCTGCAGCTTGCCCTGTTGGACATACTTCTCCGCGCTGCTGAGTACCTTTTGCTTATTGAACCCAAACAACGCCATAGTGAGTGCGGACCCCAGTTCCTGGTCTTGACCTAGAGACGTCTTAAATAGAAACGTCTTTGAGAAGAACCGTTCTGCGCAGACTCGTATAACACAGAACCCGAACTACTCCCGAGCGAACGCTCCCCGGGTGTCGCGAAGGCGATCGTTCACCTGCGACGCGGAACCTCCGGACAAGGCCAATTGTACTTCTGGGCGTCATCCCCCGCATGGTTACCGAGGGTTACCGGAGGTTACCAAAAGGGAGTGTACGAATGGGTAACTAGGGGTATCTTGGGCGATTCCCCGATTGATAGGATAGCCCCCAGCCCTGCACGAATGCACGGTGGCATACGTCGGGCAGAAATTTCCCGGCCGGGTCCGGCATTTCGGGGTAAAAAACCGTAATTCCGGTAGGAATGAGCCGCAGATTCAAGGCGCATACCCCGAGGTGCGCCTCTAATATGAATGTGCTATTTGGCGGCGAGGTGCAACCGTGTATTTTTCCAGATGCGAAATTGTACTTACCTCTCAAGCGAGAGTCGGGCGGCACTGAAAGGCAAGCACATTTATGACATGGATCCGAACAGTTCCGCTCTCCGAGGCGGACGAGAAACTCCGCCAGGCAATTGAGGGCGAGAAGCTCTTGTATCCGAGGGAGTACGCCCAACCGGTGCACCCCGACGAGTCGGGCGGATCGTCGATTGTGGGCTCCCACACCTTGATTCCCGACGCGCTGTATCACGCCTTCAGCACTTTCGGCGCGCTCATGTCGCCCGACCTTCCGCTTACGCGCCGCCAGCACGAGATGATCGCGACCATGGTCTCGGTGACGAACCGATGCGTGTATTGAATCGAGTCACACGCAGAGTTTCTGCGTAGGGTGACGTTGGACAAGACGCTGGTTGAGGCCTTGGAGAAGGACTATGCCACGGCTCCCATCACTCCCCAGGAACGGGTGATGGTGGACTACGTGGTAAAGCTGACCAAAGACGCAACCAAGGTATGGAAAGATGACATCGAAGGTCTGCGGAAAGCCGGATTTGACGACCGCGGCATTCTGCAGATCACGCTGATCGCCTCGTGGTTCAACTACATCAATCGGGTTGCAGATGCGCTAGGAGTAGGGCGGGATGGCCCCTTACCTTGAATGGAGCAGTTTGAAAACTGTCCTTGTGCCGCCCTTTCGTCCCGACGATTCCACTAAACTTGAGCTGGATCGAGGCTGAACTCCAAGTTCTGCCTCGCCGTTGCTCATGGCCAATTCGCTCGCAACATTCTTCTCGACGAACTTTCAGTTGCACTCCCAAGAGCGCGCCTACGGGCAGCGTCGCGGCTACCGCATGGAGTGGTTCAGTTATGGGCAGGTTCTGGAACTGGCCTCCAGTTTTGCGCGTGAACTGGAGTCGCGGAAGATCGGCAAGGGCGACTGCGTCATGCTCTGGGGCGAGAATTCTGCCCAATGGGTTGCGGCCTTCTTCGGATGCGTGCTGCGCGGCGCGGTTGTCGTCCCTATGGACAACGGCGCCTCCACGGACTTTGCCGCGCGTGTGTTTCGGCAAGTGGACGCTAAGCTGCAGGTCACCTCGCGCCCGCATGTTGACGGGGCCCCTCCTGCAGACCATCCTGTTCTGATTCTTGAAGATTTGCAGCAAAAATTGGCAAGTCACTCCGCGATCCCAGCCAGTGATGCGGCTCTCGGCCGCGACGACATTCTGCAAATTGTGTTTACCTCCGGCACCACCAGGGAACCGAAGGGCGTGGTGATCACGCATGGGAACGTACTGGCCAACATCGCTCCGCTCGAGCGGGAGATGCTCCGCTACATGAAATATGAGCGCTTGGTACACCCGTTGCGTTTTCTGAATCTGCTGCCCCTTAGCCACGTCTTCGGACAATTCCTGGGAATGTTCCTGCCCCCGCTGCTGGGCGGGACGGTCATCTTCCAGGAGGAACTGAAGCCTTCGGAAGTGATTCGTACGATCCGCCGGGAACGCGTTTCGGTTCTGGTCAGCGTGCCACGAGTGTTGCAGTCTCTGAAGCAGAAGATCGAGCGGGATCTGGAAGATCATGGCAAGGTGCATGGTTTTCAACAACGATTCCGTTTCGCCGAAGGCAAGCATTTTCTTCGCCGCTGGTGGATCTTCCGGGACATTCGCCGCCAGTTCGGCTGGAAATTCCTGGCATTCATCTGTGGGGGAGCGGCGCTCGATCGTGAGACCGAAGAGTTCTGGGGACGCCTTGGCTACGCGGCGATCCAGGGTTACGGGCTCACAGAGACCACTTCGCTGATCAGCGTGAATCATCCCTTCAAACTCGGGAAGGGATCGATTGGAAAAGTGTTGCCCGGACGCGAACTCAAACTAGCCGAGGACGGTGAGATTCTCGTGCGCGGCGGAGGTGTAGCCGCCGGCTACTGGGATGCCTCTGGCCGCCGCGACCTTACTGGCGATGGAGGATGGTATCGCACGGGCGACGTAGGCGCTCTCGACGACGCCGGCAATCTCTATTTCAGAGGCCGCACAAAAGAAGTGATCGTCACCCCGGCAGGCCTCAACGTGTATCCCGAGGACCTCGAAGCCGCGCTGCGTCAACAGCCGGAGATAAAAGACTGCGTGGTGGTGGGCGTTGATCGGAGCAAAGATGATCGGGCGGGCAACGACCGCGGCGGAAATGTTGAGCCTTGCGCGGTCGTGATTCTGCGCGAGGAAATAGGGGCCGCGGCCGACACGCGGTCCAGAGAGATGGCGGATGATGGGAGCGTCGTCGAGAAAATCGTCCAGCGCGCCAATCAATCCCTGGCCGAGTATCAGCGCATGCGCATGTGGTTCCAGTGGCCGCACGAGGACTTTCCGCGAACCGGCACCCAAAAGCCGCGCAAGAGCGTGATCCAGGAAGTTACCCAGAACCACTTCCTCCAGCCCACGCCGGCGTCTGGAACCAGTACTGCATCCGCGATGGGCGCCCCCATCGCTGAGCTATTTGCGCGCGTGGTTGGGCATCCCATCCCCAGTCTGCAAGCCAACGCCAATCTCGATTCTGATCTTGGTCTCAGTTCGCTCGATCGCGTCGAGTTGCTCAGCGCAGTGGAAGACCGTTACCAGGTCGATTTGAGTGAAGCCATCTTCAGCGCCGTTCGCACGGTGGGCGACTTGGAAGGACTTTTGCGCGGGCAGGAGTCGCAGAGGACCGAATATCACTATCCACGGTGGGCGTTGCGCTGGCCGGCCACCTGGCTGCGGTTCCTCGCGCACTATTTGTTGTTACGGCCGGCGATTGTATTGTTGGGTTGGCCGCGAATCGAGGGCCGCGAAAACCTGCGCGAGGTGAGCGGCCAGCTACTCGTCGTGTGCAATCACATCGCCGACGTGGATTTTGCATTTGTTCAAACCGCGTTGCCGGCGCGTTTTCGGCACCATCTGGCCACGGCTACTCGCGGCGAAGATCTCGAAGCCCTGCGCAACCCTCCTTCGTCCCGCGGAATTTTCGCAGGCCTCTACGACCGCATGCTGTGGGTTTCCGGCGTCTCTCTGCTGAACCTTTTTCCTCTACCGCGAGAGGCGGGATTCCGGAACAGCTTCGCCTACGCCGGAGAGGCCGTCGATCGCGCCTACAGCATCCTGGTTTTTCCCGAAGGCCGCCACACCGTGGACGGCAAAATCAATCCGTTTCGCGCCGGCATTGGGCTGCTGGCAAACAATTTGGGTGTCCCGGTGTTGCCCATGCGAATTCTGGGACTGTTTGAACTAAAGCAGGCGGGGAAGAGGTTCACCGCTCCCTGGAAGATTCGGGTGCGTATCGGCCAGCCGATCAGATTCGCCCCCGGAACTGCGCCGGAGCAGATCGCCGCAGAGCTTCAAAAAGTGGTGGAACTTCTTTAGAGACTTATTCTTCGTCCGCCATCGGCTCTTCCAGCCGCAAGTCTGGTTCGATTTGGATCTCCGGTAGATTCGATTCGTGAAGCTTACGATTGAGCTGTGGCAATGCCTCTTTTTTGAACTCACTCCAACGTTTCATAACTGCCGAACTCTCGCGCTCGGTCGCGGCGATCGCCTCGATCTGCGCCGAGGTCGGTGCGGCATCTGCCTGCCACACCTGGCCGTATAGAGTAGTGGCGCGCCCGTTCGCGCGTGTCACCGTGGGTTCGGCGGCATCGGCAGCAGCAAAGCTCCTGGCAGCGCCCAGCAGCGCCGCAAGCTCTGATTGAAAAGTCTGAACCGCCTCACCCGCCACTTTCAACTGTTCGCTATGTTTCTTAAGTTGAGAGTCAATCGAATTCGCCTGTTGCACCGCCTGGGAGGTTTGGGTCACCATGGCGGCCAAACGTAATTCCGCCTGAAATTTATTTTCCAGGGCAAGCGCCGGCGCCTTCACCCGCGGGTCCATTTTCACAGTCAGGGGCGCGGTATAACTCTTGCCGTTCGCGGTCAGCCGGACGGTGTAAAGGCCGGGCAAGGCGGTAGGTCCCAGTGGCTGGCGCGGAGTATCCCCAGGAATCGCAGCAATCGGATACTCATGGCGCAACGAATTTGGCGACGGATAGTGCAAGTCCCAGACCCAGCGATGCATGCCCGCCTCCGCCGAAAGAGACCGGAATGGACGCAGCCAGTACAGCGGAATCAGCTGCTTCTTCAACTCATCCTCGGAAGCCTCAGGCTGATCCGTGCTCGAGAAACTGCGCACGACTTGGCCGCGTGCATCCACAATCTCCAGCTTGACCGGGCCGGAAGCTGCGCTCCCGAGATAGTAGTCAATCACAGCCCCATCGGGCGGATTCGCCGCCGCCGGCTCATCCGGCGGAAGCGGCGTATCGGTGTAGTTGTCCCGCTGGACGCGGTAAGCCGGCGCGGGCGCGAAAAGGTGCGCATCGGAACTCGTCACTGCTTCAGTGAGCTGGCGAAGCGGTGTGATGTCGTCGAGGATCCAGAAAGACCGTCCATGCGTGGCGACGATGAGATCGCTCTCGTGAATCCAGAGATCGCGCATCGAGGTATGCGGCAGATTCAACTGCAGCGATTGCCAGTGATCACCGTCGTCGAACGAGACCCAGACCGAATTCTCCGTGCCCGCAAACAGCAATCCTTTACGCACTGGATCTTCGCGCACGGTATCGACGGGGCCGAAATCGGGAAGCCCGGCAGTGATCAACTTCCAGCTTTTGCCGCCGTTGTGGGTGCGGTAGATATACGGATGCAGATCGTTGATGCGGAAGCGGCTGACCGAAGCGTACGCGGTTTCTTCGTCGAAGTGGGAAGCCGAAATCTGCGTGACCTTGTTCCACGGCGTCAGATCTTTTGGCGTGATGCCGTTCCAGTTCTTACCGCCGTCACGAGTCAGCCAGATCAAACCATCGTCCGTTCCGGCCCACAACGTATTCACGTTCTTGAAAGACGGCGCGAGGGCATAGATCACGCCGCGCTGTTTTTCCGCGCCCTTGGGCACAAGCTTGCCTACGCTCGCGGGGACGCCCGGAGTCTCCCGAGTCAAGTCGCCACTGATGGCCTGCCAGCTATTACCGCCGTCGATCGTCTTGAAAAGTACGTTGGTGGCGTAATACAGAACGTGGGGATCGACCGGGGAAAACATGGTCGGCTCCGTACGGTCAGCACGGTATTTGTCGCTGCGCACCGGAATCGGAGTTACATTCTGTACTTGCCCGGTCGACCAGTGGAACCGCGAAACTTCGCTCCGGCCGCCCCCGTAAATGATGTCCGGATCCAGTGGATCAGGCGCCACGTAGCCGTACTCGATTACGCCCACAGGATGCCACTCGCGGAACGTGATGGCGCCGTCGTTGCCCCGGCTCGAGATGCAGACCGAACCGCTCTCTTGTTGTCCTCCGCAAACGCGATATGGAAACGTGTTCGTTACGGCCACGTGATAAATCTGCGCGGTCGGCTGGTTGTACCAGGAACTCCAACTCGCTCCGCCATTGACCGTGACCAGCGCGCCCTGATCGCTGACCAGCAAAATAATATTGCCGTCATTGGGATTGATCCACAGGTTCTGGTAGTCGTCGCCGCCCGGCGCGCCGCGAAAACCCATCCACGTTTTTCCACCATCTACGGAACGCATGGTGACAGTGCTGGCGACATACACGATGTCGGGATTCTTTGGGTCAACTTTCGGAATCGGCAGGTCGCCCCCGCCGATCCTGCCGGAGGAGCGCGGGTCGGTCGTGGCCTGCGACCAGTTTTCCCCTGCGTCATCCGAGCGATAAACGCTCAACCTGCCTCCGCTGGTACTCAGGGTCGCGTAGAGGCGCCGCGGATCGCTGGGCGCGATGGCAACGTAGATTTGCGAAAGATCATTCGGCAAGCCGTTGCTTAGCGGACGCCAGGTCACGCCTCCATCCACCGACTTAAACAGGCCGCCATTGCTGCCATTGAACGTGTTGTTGTCCTCCCACGGGCCTTCGCGTGCTTCCCACATCGAGGCATAAACTACATCAGGATTCGACGGATCAATCTCTACGTCGGAGCCGCCAGTGTTCTCGTCCTTGGAAATCACTTTCTGCCAGGTCTGCCCGCCGTCGGTTGAGCGATAGATTCCACGTTCTTCACTCGGCCCGTACGGATGGCCGAGCACCGCTGCGAACACCCGGTTAGGGTCGCGAGGATCAACTGCCAGCGCTGGAATCTGTTGCCCGTCGCGCAATCCCAGATGAGTCCAGGTCTTTCCCGCGTCTACCGATTTGTAAATCCCATCGCCGACCGAAAGATCAGGGCGATGCAATCCTTCTCCGCTGGCCACGTAAATAATGTTGGCGTCCGAAGGCGCGACCACGATCGCTCCGATCGATTGTGTAGACTCGTGATCGAAGATGGGGTTCCAGGTGCGGCCAAAGTCGTCCGTCTTCCACACTCCGCCATTTACCTGCGCGGCGTAAAACACATTCGGCTGGGTGGGGACGCCAGCGGCGGCCCGCGTCCGGCCTCCGCGGAAGGGACCAATCATTCGCCAGTGCAATTCCTGATAGGCGTTCTCGGGAACCGCTTGCGCTTGGATGGAGCCGGCCGGCAGAAAAAGTAAAGCAGCTGCGAGCAGACGAAGCACCGCCTTGGATGTGATCATTTCTCCCCCAGACACCGTTACATGAGCTACATAGAATAATCTAAAACGCCAGTCATGGGGGGCAATGCCTGCGCGGCCGCGAGGCTGCCATTACAATGGCATGAGCATGATTGCCCATCTGCGCGGGAAACTGCTGGCCAAGCATCCCAACCAAGCCATCGTCGAAACTGGTGGCGTCGGCTACGACATCACCATCAGTGTACCCACGTTCTCCGATCTGCCCGCTCTGGGAACCGAAGTGTCGCTGCACATTCATACGCACGTGCGTGAGGACCTGATCGCTCTCTACGGATTTCTGCGCCCTTCGGAGAAGCTGCTGTTCGAGAAGTTGATTACCGTAAGCGGAATCGGTCCCAAGCTGGCCATCACCATCCTCAGCGGAATGCCAGCGGAGGAAGTGGTACGCGCGATCCGCGGCAACGATATAACTCGCCTCACTCGCATTCCCGGTATTGGCAAAAAGACTGCCGAACGGATGGTGCTGGAGCTACGCGACAAACTGCCGGAGGCAGGACCATCTGCCGAACCTGCCCTTCATGCAATGAGTGCCACAGAAGAAGATGTGCTGTCGGCGCTGGTTAATCTCGGATATCAACGCGTAGCCGCGGAGAAGGCGCTTGCCGTCGCAACGAAAAACGGCAAGGGGGGATCGTTCGATGGGATGTTTCGCGAGGCGTTAGCCGCGTTGTCGAAGTAGCTCAGACCTATTTCCCGATGCAGAAAGTGCTGAAGATCAAATTCAGAATATCGTCGGTCGTCGTGACTCCCGTGATCGCGTCCAAGGGACGCAATGCCCCGTAGAGATCGAGTAACAGCATCTCGTGTGGCACTTGGTTGCTCACCGCATTCTCCGCAGTCTGCAGCGCCGCCAGCGAGTCCCGCACCAGCCCCTGATGCCGGATGTTGGTAAGAAAGCCGCTCTCAGCCTGCGTTCCCGCCTCGCCGCCGATGTGCCGCAAAATCTCGCTGCGCAGTTCGGCAACCCCCTCGCCCGTCAACGCCGAAGTGTGAATCGAAGACTGGCCCCTAACCCCTGACTCCTGGCCACTGCCCTTCAGATCCCACTTGTTCCCCACAACAATCGTGGGCCGCTTTTCTGCGTGCCGCAGCAACTCGTCATCTTCGGTAGAAGCCGGCTGCGAAGCGTCCAGCACCACCAGCACCAGGTCAGCATCGGCCAGCGTTTCCATCGATTTGCGAATTCCGATGGATTCGGCCTCGTCGAGAGCCTCGCGAATGCCAGCCGTGTCCACTAGTTTCACCGGAATGCCGCCGATCGCCACCGTTTCCGTCACCAGATCGCGTGTGGTTCCTGGCGTGGCCGTGACGATTGCCCGCTCGCTCTCCACCAGTCGGTTGAACAGGCTCGACTTCCCCACGTTCGGCGGGCCCACGATCGCCAGCGTCAAACCTTCATGCACAACTTTTCCGTAGGCAAAGCTGGCGGCCAGTTGTTCCAGCGGTTTTGCGACGTCATCGATTCGGCTGAGGATTGTGGCATCTGGCAGCACCGAAACGTCATCCTCGGCGAAGTCGATGCCAGCCTCGAGTATCGCAATTAGTTCCACCAGTGTTTGCTTGATGGGCTGTAGCCGTTTTGACAAAGCTCCTTCCAACTGCTGCGCCGCCACCCTCGCCTGATAAAGCGTCTGCGATTCGATCAGGTCGCGGACCGCCTCGGCCTGCGTAAGATCGATGCGCCCGTTGAGAAATGCCCGCATCGTAAACTCGCCCGGCTCCGCAAGCCGCGCTCCGGCCGCGACGCACAGCTCCACGATATGACGCAGCACGACTGGCGAGCCATGGGCGGAGATTTCGACGATGTCATCGGTAGTGTAAGAATGCGCCCGAGCGAAGTAAGTGACCACGACTTCGTCTATCCGTTGCCCGTGTAGGCCGGACGCTCCTGACGGATGGCCCATCCTAGCCGCGTTCTTGGCGGCTAGGGTGGGGACTTTGACTTCCTCCGCGCGGGTCTTCGGGGATTCCGGCTCAATCAGTTCCCCGAAAATCGCCCGGCCGGGTTCCAGTTCATGTTTCAGCCGCAACATAGGCGAAACAATCGCTCGCGCCTGCGGCCCTGCAAGCCGCACCACGCCGATGCCGCCGCGTCCCGGCGGCGTAGCGATCGCCACGATCGTGTCATCGAGGTTCACGCGCCGATTGTAACGGGTACACTAAAACGGAGCCAACGACCCGACGGAAACATTCGGGTGCCCGACTTCTCATGTTTCTTGCCGGGTGCCGCATTTCTCGCGCGTCTCTTGCGCGAGAAGTGGGTTTTGCGGACTGATCAGGAGGAAGCAACTTGTCCGTTGCCGACGAACTACTAAAAGCTAACGAAGCTTTCGCCCACAATTTTACCCTGGGAGATCTCGCCGTCCGGCCGAAGCGCCACGTGGCCGTGCTGGCCTGCATGGACTCCCGCATATTGTTCGAGCATTGCCTGGGTCTGCATCCCGGCGACGCACACATGATCCGCAACGCCGGCGGCATCGCCACCGACGACGCTTTGCGCTCGCTGATCGTTTCGCATCACCTGCTCGACACGCAGGAGTTCATCATCATCAACCACACCGACTGCGGCTTGCTGAAAGTGCGGGAAGACGAACTGAAAGCACGCTTGACCGAAAAAATGGGAGGACCAGCGGACGAACCCTCGCATTTCCACGCCTTCGACGACCTGGAAGAGAACGTCCGGCAGCAGATGCGGCGCGTGAAATCGCATCCCTGGATTCCGAAACACATTCCGGTGCGGGGATTTGTCTACGATGTGAAGACAGGAAAGTTGAAAGAAGTGGAATAGAGACTCATACGGCAGAGGCTTTGGCCAGGATGTCGCGCCACTGAAGAATGTTTTCCGTGTTCATTTGCTTTGCCCGACCGCCAAAGCGGTTCGTGGCCAGGAGGCATTCCAGGCTCTTTCGACGCTTTCTTCCTGTCAGTCTTCGCTCGGCATCTTTGAAGTTCTCGTATGCGATCATGTCCGCGCACTGGAGGGCCGGGCAGTGCTCCCAGCCCATCGGGGCGAGTGTAGAAAATCTCTCTTTGCCTTTGAACGTGGGGTCCTGAAGCATGGCGTTAAACGCGCTGAGCAGGCGTCCGTCGTGGCTGCATCTCTCATGAAAGAGAACAAAAGAGACTGGTTTTATATTTCCCAGCTTCTTCTTTCCATCCTCCACTTGGGCAACCATTTCCAACATCGCGAACTTCAGCATCTCTCCATAACAAGCTCCCAGAGGATCATCCGCGCAGTGAGGAAACTCCCTAGTGAAATCCGGGAGTGGAACAGTATAGGAGATTGCATTCACCCAGGCACGGCCTCGGCTCAGACACGGGAGCAGTTCCTTAACGAATGCGATCTGTTCGTCGACCGTCCATCCGGAAAACTCCGCGACGCACGAACTGCAATCAGCGGCATGGTAGCGAGTCAATTGCTTTCGTCCTGATTTCTTGAGCTCCTTATTCTTGGCTTGGAGACAGAGCTTCCAGTTGCGCTCAATGTCCTTCCAGCCCACGAAGTCGCTCATGAGGCAGGAGAAGGTAAAGAATTCGCTGCTATAGCTCTCATCAAAATATCCTCGAAGAATCATGCACTACTCCTACCGCGCTGCCTTCTCAATCTCTGCCTTCAACTCTCCGTACGGCAGCGCGCCCGGATGATACATGGCCACTTTCCCGGTCCGGTCCAGCAGCACCAGCGTCGGCGTGGTCGAGGCTCCGTAGGTGTCGAAATCGTACTTGCTGACGGGAACCGGCATGTCCAGGAGTCCGCCGTAGAAACGATGGCGGACGGCGTCGATGTAAGCCAGCTCGTCCGCGGGCGCGGCGTGCTCCACCTGCGCCGTGTAGCCGTACATCCTGGTCGGGCCGATCACGGTCAATCCCTTGGACGCGAATTCCGTGCGAAGCTTCGTGATGATCGGAGCTTCCGCTTTGCAGTCGGCGCACCAGTGCGCCCAGAAAAACAGCAGTACCGGCGAGCCCTTGAGCTGGGCGAGCACAGGAGGCTTCGCTCCCAGGAACTGAGCCTCCTTCAACGCTGGTGCCGGTTTTCCTTCCAGCGAAAGCAGGTTCAGATTCTTCTGTAGCCGTGACCGAATCGAACTGCTCCCGTAAGTCTGCAGCGCTGTTTGCAGGAGCGCGACGGCCTGCGTTCGCTGACCGCGAGCCGCGAGCACTTGCGATTGAACTTCCAGCGCGGCTCCCAAAGCAATGGGCAAATGCGGCTCGGCGTCGAGCGGACGCGTCTTCAGTTGTTCCAGCACCAGCGCCTTGGTCTGCTTGGCATATGCTGCAGCTTGCTCATACTGTTTCGCGTCGAGGGCGGCGCGGCCCATCCATGAGTACGCCTCGAGATACTCCGGAGTGACTCCTTGCTGCCCGCGATAGGCATTCAACTGCGACTCGGCCGCCGAAAAGTTATTCTGAATAAGAGCTTGCTGAACCTCGTCGACAATTCCCGCCGAAGCAGAAGCGGCCAGGCCGAACCACAAGAGAAGAGTGCGAAAGCGCATCTCTAGATGATGATTCTTTTCCGCGAAAGTGGCAAATGAAGGCCTCAGATTTCCCCGCCCCAACCACGGTTAATCCCCGCACAATCAGTTACTTACGTGATCCTGGCAAGAAATTATGTAGCTATTTCGGTGCACCCCTGTATATACTAGCTTTGCGTTTGATCTTTAGAGCTTGCTTCGCAGTATCCAGTTTCTCCGCTCAACCCAGCGCGTGACCTGCCTGCAGAAGAATCCTTGAAAGTTTCAGCGCAACATCAATAGAAAAGGAACATTGCATCAACATGGAAACAGGAACAGTGAAGTGGTTTAACGACGCTAAGGGCTATGGTTTTATCAGCCGCCAGAACGGCGAGGATGTATTCGTGCATTTCTCCGCCATTCAGGCGAGCGGCTTCCGCAGCCTGCAGGAAGGTCAACAGGTTCAGTTCGACGTGGTCAAAGGCCCCAAAGGCTGGCAGGCCGAGAACGTGAAGGGTGTCTAACTAAACCGCTTCACCGAAACAATCCGAAAAAGGGCGGCCAGAAATGGCCGCCTTTTCTTTTTCCCCCAGCACGCAGATTAGAACTTCACGGCCACGGGTTCGCGATCCGCTTCGGTGGTCTCAAAGAACTGGCGCACCTGGAAGCCTAGCCCGCCCGCCAGCATATTGGCAGGGAAAGATTGGATCTTTGTGTTCAGATCGAGCACGACGGTGTTGTAGTAGCTGCGCGCGTTCTGGATGGCGTTTTCAGTCTGGCTCAGCGAGCCTTGCAGTTGCGTGAACTGCTCAGACGCTTTCAGTTCCGGATAGTTCTCGGCCACGGCGAACAGACTCTTCAATGCGCCAGTGAGCTGATTTTCGGCTGCGGCTTTATCAGCGGGTGTCGCGGCTTGCATCGCCTGCGAGCGGAACTTGGCAATGTTCTCGAATGTACCTTTTTCATGAGCCGCGTAGCCTTTGACGGTTTCCACAAGGTTGGGAATCAGGTCGTGGCGCTTCTTGAGTTGAACGTCGATATCGGACCACGCTGAATCGCAGCGTACGCGCGACTGCACGAGTCCGTTGTAGATGCCAACTGCTACGACGGCGATCACCATCAGAACGACCAGGAAAATGATGCCAGCCATGGGCCTCTCCCGGACATGGAATGGAATTCAAACGGACGTTAACACGGAACGGTCCAATTGCAAAATTCCGATGCCGGCTAGCCCGGGAGCTCAGTCGTAACAAATGTGGGAAGGCTTACGGCTGCGGCGCGAAGTAGCCCTTGCGGGAACGAACCTGAAGATCTTTTTTCAGAGTGGAAACCTCGATCGAGCGATAGCGGCCGTCAGTTTCGAAATCGGCAGGCTTGTAGGAAACCACATATTGGCTGCGCAGTTCGTCTTCAATCGCGGCGAAGGAGTGGGTAATGTCTTTCATCTTGAACGGGAAAAAGGCGCGGCCGCCGGTGGCTGACGCCAGCTGTTCCAGAACGTTATCGCCGCGCAACACCAGGCCGCTATCGTCAGTGGAGATGGCGTAGATAATCACTTCGGCGCGCTGCGCCATCTCAATGGCCTGGGACCGCGTGACGTCGCTCTGGTTGTCTTCTCCGTCGCTTACTACGACGATGGCTTTCCGGACGGGATGATCCGGGCGGTCTTTGAGGAATTTTTCTTTGCTGATGCGATAAATCGCGTCGTAGAGGGCGGTGCCTCCGCCATCATGCAACTTGTGCACTCCCACTGACAGCAACCGGACATTGTCGGTAAAGTCCTGCGCGATTTGGCTCTGACTGTTGAAGCCGACAATGAACGCCCGGTCAAATCCCGCGCGGATGGTGTGCTGCAGGAAGCTGGTTGCGGCAGTCTGTTCAAAGTCGAACCGGCTGTTGACCGATCCGCTCACATCGATCAACAGGCCGAGATCAAGCGGCAGATCGGTTTCCCGGCGGAAATTCAAAATGGCCTGCGGTGGTTTGTGATCGTCGAGAATCGTGAAGTCCGCCTGTTTCAAATCGCGCACAAACTTGCCGTGCTTGTCGGTCGCGATGAAGAGAAGATTCACTTCGTCAACGCGCTTGTGCAGCGTAAACGTGGCGCTCTGCGGATCGTCCGCGCCAGGCGCTGCAGAGGCAACATAAGAAACGGACGCGAGCGCAACCGCCGCATCTGCCCCGGACTGAGCTTGCGACTGCGCGGCCCATCCCAGTGCCACGACCAGAACTGCCACCGACTTAACCCACACGTGCGTGTACTTCATGCTCGAAAACATCCAATTTTTTCACTCATCTGCGGCCAAACAGAACTTCCCAACTTCATATGTGCACGTTGCATGCCGAACTCGCGGTCCCACCGGCCGTTATCCCATTGACTTTAGGGGTGCGCCGCGCAGAAGCCAAGTTACAAAAGGAGCACACGTTTGGTCATGGCAAAACGCCCGCAGATTCTGACACTTGCCCGCCCTCTGCGTTGACAAAGGAAATGCGGCCGACGCGTCTTCGCAGTTTCCAAACGCGCCAAGGTTTAAGATGATGGTGAGCAGTTCGCAAACATTCGCTCGAAGTTCTTGGAGGAATACATGAAGAAACCTTGGGGGTGCTTTCTAACGATTTTCTTGTTGATGGCGTGTGTGCTGGCAGCGGAAGAAACTGATAAGAGAGAGCAAGAGCGCGTGAGGGATGCGGGCGAAGTGATGAAAGAGATCCTGAATATTCCCGACGACATTCCGCAAGACTTGCTGGACAAGGCGGAATGTCTGGTGATCTTGCCGTCGGTGAAGAAGGGAGCGTTTGGGGTTGGCGCAAGCTACGGCCGCGGCGTGATGATCTGCCGCGGGGGCCAGCACTACACCGGAAAATGGGGGGCTCCAGCCCTCTATGCATTGGAAGGAATCAGTATCGGATTCCAGCTGGGTGGGCAGGCAACTGATTTTGTCCTGCTGGTGATGAATCCCAAAGGCGCGGAGTCGCTGCTCTACAGCAAGGTGAAGCTGGGTGCAGACGCGTCCGCTGCCGCCGGTCCTAAAGGACGCACAGCCGAAGGCGCAACCGATATTGTTATGGACGCGGAAATACTTTCCTACTCGAGAAACAAGGGACTGTTCGCGGGCATCTCTCTGGAAGGCTCAACCCTGCGCTCGGATGGCAGCGCGAACGAAAATCTCTACGGGAAGAAGCTGAGCGCCAAAGAGATCATTCGCGAAGGGAAAGTTGGAATTCCCGCGTGTGCCCGCGATCTGGTCTCACTGCTCGATGCAAAATCGCCCAAGAACAAATCAGATCCGAAATCGCTGGAGTAGCACGGAGCCTGTGGCAGCGTGAATCCCGCGCACAAGAGAGATTACGCTCAGCCCGTCCGCTGCCGCTGGGCTAGCGGTAACGAGCTTCTCATCCGCTATCACGATGAAGAGTGGGGAGTGTCGGCGCATGACGACCGCACGCTCTTCGAGTTCCTCATTTTGGAAGGCGCGCAGGCGGGCCTGAGCTGGAACACGATTACTAACAAGCGGGAGAACTATCGCGCCGCGTTCGACCAGTTTGATTCTGAGCGAGTTGCCTCCTACGATCGCCGCAAAGTGCGGCAACTGCTGAAAGATCCGGGCATTGTCCGCAACCGGCTGAAAATCGATTCCGCACTCGCGAATGCGAGGGCGTTCCTGCGCGTCCGCGAAGAGTTTGGCAGTTTTGACGGTTACATTTGGCGTTTCGTGGGTGGGAAGCCGCGCGTGAATGCCTGGAAGTTTCCCAGACAGGTTCCGGCGCGCACCGCCGAGTCAGACGCGATGAGCAAAGACCTCAAAACGCGCGGCTTCAACTTTGTCGGATCCACGATCTGCTACGCCTTCATGCAAGCCGTGGGCATGGTGAACGACCATCTCGTGGGATGCTTCCGATATGGCGCAGTGAGTGGCCGTTCGCAGCGCAGTTAACTCCGGCCCTCATTGCCCGGCGGCTTTCGCGGCTGCGGCCTCCGGAAGCGCAATCTTCACCGAATCCGGCTGACTCCACACTTCCTTCCCATTCGCGAGTTCCAGGCGATTCATCGTGATCTTCAGCTGCCGGTTGTCCACTTCTACCAGCAGATAGTGATAATTGATTTCCTTGCTCTGGAAGGGATCGTCTGGAGCGCGCTCGATGGGATAAGCGTGCGCCGCGCCGCCGCCGGAAACGAAGTACGTGACGCCGCCGTGCTCGTGGCGCTCGTAGTTGTGCACGTGTCCGGAAAGGACAATGAAACGCGCGCGGGCCTTGGCCTGGCGATCTTCAAGCATCTTCGCCAGTTGCTTCTCTGGTGAGCGCGCCGAGTGTCCGCCGCCAAAAAGCTTGGCGTCGGACGAACTCGTGTAGGGCGGATGATGGAACATCAGGAAAACAAAATCCACGTCGGCCGGAATGCTGTCCAATTTTCCGGTGAGCCATTGGCCCTGCGGTCCTGACGCTTCATCCTGAGAGCTATCGAGCACCAGAATTAGGATGTTCGCGGCACGTACGGAGTAATAGCGGCTACTCTTCAAGTCGGGAAAGCGCTGAAAATAATTGTCGAGGGCAATTTTCTGGTCTCCGTGCAAATCGTGATTGCCCAGCGACGGGTATACCGGAATGTTCTTTTCCCGCCAGATGCTGGTCTCGCTGTCCCAAACCTTCCAGTCATTGACATCGTAGCCGTTGTAAACGATGTCGCCGGTGAAGCACACAAACGCAGGATCAACCGCGGCGATAGCCTGCACCAGCGCCTGGCGCACGGGAGGGTTGGCAGCTTCTGTGTCCTTGGGATCGTGAAAACGCGTATCCCCGTACGCGACGAAACGAAACGGCACGCTCACCTTTGCCTGCAAATCGGCGGTTGAGGTTTGCGCGTTCGATTTCTTGGTGCAGCCTGTCGTGAACACGATTGCCCCAAGGCTCACTAGCAGCAGTGTGCGGACAAAAGATTGGTCAAAAGTTTTCATGGGATTCGCGGGGCCGGCCGCCCCAGTTCCTATTTTCCCACGACCAGCACTTCGAACTGGCCCGATTCTGCCGTGGAGAGAAAAAGCTGATGCGTTTTCGGGTCCAGCGCCATGGTCTTGGCGCGCGGCAGAGTCTTCACCGTCTCGACCACGGAATATTTATCCGGGCTATCCTGGTGAATCACGGTTACAGTGCCTTCGCCGTTCGAGTTGAAGATGAGTTTCGTGTCAGCATCGAACGCCGTGGCGTCGACGTGATCGCCGATGGGCAGAGTGGTGATCACTTGCCCGGTGTCGGCGTTCATCACCGCCATCACTTTGCTGCGGCATCCAAGAAACAGACGCCGGTTGGCGCGGTCCATCGCCATGCTGCTGGGGGAGGAGCACGGCGCCGTCGGCCAGCGCTGGTCGACCGTGAGTTTGTTGGCGTCGATCCTGAGGACTAGGCTCTCGTCTTCCAGGTTGTCAAAAACGAAACCGTTGCCGTCTGCCGCGGCAAACTCAGGACCGCCCTTGAGATCGACCGTGCCCGCGACCTTACCAGTCGCCGCGTCGATGGCGGTTGCGCTGTCGCTGCCGCCGTTAAATGCGAACACGCGCTTGGTTGCGGGATCGTAGATGATGGCGTCCGGCTTCTTACCGGTGGGCACGTCGGAGATGGGCTTCAGCGTCTTCAGATCAAAAATCGTCACGGTTGACGATTGGCCGTTACTCACAAAGCCGCGCCCGAATTCGGCCGCGATGGCGATGCCATGCACACCCATCGTGTTGGGAATGTTGCCCACCACGGCGCCGGAATCCACGTCGAGCACCTCGACTTGAGTTCCGTGCGAGACGTACAAACGGCGCCCAGCTTCATCGACCGCGAGATAGTCCCAGCTGCCCTGTCCTGGAATAGGAATTTTCTTGGTAACGGAATACGCGTCCGCCGGCGGCGCGGGCGCGGCCAGCAGTGTGCAACTTGAAACGGCAAGAGCCAAAATCGTCGAGATCAGACTCGCAACAGTTCCGAATTTCCGCATGAGTTCTTCCTTTCGGCTATCAACGTCAGGCTACGCGGGGAATCTGAAGTTTCCCTGAATTGTGTCCACAATATGAGCGCAAGAACTCACCGACGCGATTGAAGGGCGCGCCGAAAACATTCTGACGGCGAACCGCAAAGATGTGGAAATCTCCGGCCTCGAAGGTGCGATGCTCGACCGCCTTGTCTTAACTGCAGAGCGAATCGGGGACATGGCGCGCGGCGTGCGCGAGGTTGCGGCTCTGCCTGATCCGGTCGGCGAAACACTCGCGGAGTGGACGCGGCCAAACGGCCTGCGCATTCGCAAGTTGCGCGTGCCACTCGGGGTGATTGGGATTATTTACGAGTCAAGGCCGAACGTTACGGTCGACGCGGCAGTGCTGGCGTTAAAAGCCGGCAATGCCGTTGTGCTGCGCGGCGGCAAAGAAGCCGCGCATAGCAATCATCAATTGGTCGAAATCCTGGCAGCGGTGCCCGGCGTGCCGCCGGGCGCGATCGAACTACTCGATGCCAGTACGCGGCAATCGGTTGAGGAGCTGATCAGGGCTCGCGGGCTGGTAGATGTGATTATTCCGCGCGGCGGAGCCGGGCTGATCACTTATGTCGCGGAGACCTCAGTTGTTCCGGTGATCGAAACCGGGGCCGGCAACTGTCACATCTTTGTCGACGAATCTGCCGATTTCGACATGGCGGACGGCATTGTCATCAATGCCAAAACGCAGCGGCCGTCAGTATGCAACGCGGCGGAGAAGCTTCTGGTCCACGAGCGCGTTGCGGCTGAGTATATCCCGCGCATCGTGAAGAAGCTGATCGAAGCCGGAGTGGAAGTTCGCGGCGACGGCAAATCCCGCAGCCTGGCCGCAGGACTCAGCGTTGGCCCCGCAGCCGAGGCAGACTGGTATGAAGAATATCTGCGGCTGTGCATCGCAATCCGCGTGGTTGCCAATGTGGACGAGGCCATCGCGCACATCAACCGTTATTCCACCAAACATTCCGAAGCCATCGTGACGCGCGACGAAACCAATGCCCGCAAGTTTCTACGCGGCGTCGATTCGGCGGCTGTCTACCGGAATGCTTCCACGCGCTTCACCGACGGCGGAGAATTCGGTTTCGGCGCCGAAATGGGCGTCAGCACGCAGAAACTGCACTGCCGCGGCCCCTTCGCCCTGGTGGAATTGACTTCTTCGAAATATGAAATCACGGGCACTGGACAAGTCCGGCCGTAGTAAGGTGTGTCTGATCACGACCGCGAGACCGCTCCGCGAGATATTTACAAGGGATTATTAGACCTATGCGGCTTACCCTAATGTTGTGTTTACTGATGCTGGTCGCACCATCTGCCCAGGGGCAGATCGAACCTGCGGATTTTGATGTGCCAGATGGAAAGATTGAGAGAGCTGCGGGGGACCGCTTGATGGTGTCTTCTAAGGAAATGCGCGCCACTCTCAAGTTCGCCACCCCACAAGATGTCACCGTCAAGTTCACGTATCTTGGGCCGACCAAGGAGGTCTCCCGCTTGGGCAACGGAGACGTTCGCAGCCAATTCGGCATCAAGCTGCGAGCTCAGGACACTTGCAACATTGTCTATGTCATGTGGCATTTTTCTCCAGACCAGAAAATCGCGGTCTCGGTAAAACGGAATCCGGGAAAGCGCACTCACGAAGACTGTCTCGACAACGGTTATATCAACAACATCAAGCCGCGCGTTTCAGCGGTCCCTCGAGCCGTGCACCCGGATCAACCCCACACTCTGAGCGCATCCCTGCGCGGTTCTAATCTCACTGTGAAGGCAGACAGCAGCGTGGTCTGGGAGGGAAGTCTTGGCCCCGTCGCGATGGAATTTGACGGCCCGGTTGGACTTCGTAGCGACAATGCGCACGTCGTCTTCGAGTTCCTGGTGCGCAAGTAGTCGCGGGATCGATTTCAGGCTCCGCGGGGCAGAGGTCCGGTCCAGGCTCATGTCGGCGCCCGCTCCGGCTTGAGCCGAGGAAGCGCGCCGTTGTTCGGACATCACCGCCAAACCGGAACGCGCATCACATCAAAATGGTGATCGTAGGTCCAGACTTCCAATCCCAGGCGTGTGGCCAATGCCGCGACGGTCGCATCAAACAACGTAATAGGTTGGTCGGCCAGAGCTCCGATTCTGCCCACAGCTTGCCGGTAGTCATCCGGCGTGGGGTCAACCAGAGCCGCGTCCGCCATGTCGACCAGCCAATCCGTGGCGGTGTTTGCACCTAAGCGATGCAGGACCATGGTGTAGGCCTCCAGCAGGGTCGGGTACGCCACTACGACCTCGCGCTTCTCGCGAGCCAGCTTTCGCAGTTCCTCGAGGGCCCGCTTATGGCGCGCATCGTGCGGATCGACAGCTGCGTAGAGCGGTCCGGTATCCGCCAGGACGGCCCGCGTCATTTCTTGACGCCCGCCAGGTAAAGGTCATGCGCCAGACTCACATCGCTGCGCCCGCTGCCACGCTTCGCCGTCCTGATTTTCAATGGCTTACGCGTCCGAAGAAATCCCCGCTCGCCCAGGTACTCGCGGAGCGCGGCCTGCACCACGGTGGTGAGCGCGGGTGGGGCTTCGTGGGATTGCAGATAGTTGTTCACGGCCTGGGCGAGGTCGTCGGGAAGTGTCATGGTGGCGCGCTTCATAGTATCCATTATACCATTTTGGTGAAAGTGGTGATTCTGATGACGCTGGTGAAGTTGGTGAACTGCGCCATTATGCAACTGAACTCGCGTCAGCATAGCCGACCTTATTCCCGCTCCAAGCCTAGAGAACCGAACGCCTGTGCTACCTTACCTTACTTACTTTTCCGCGGGAGCCCATGAGATTCCTCTCTGCAACCCTGATGTCGGCGGCGGTCATGCTTTCCGGTTTTTCGCTGAGTGTCGACGGAAATACTTCTGATTCTGCGGCAACGCCAGCCGCCATCTTCGGCTTTCGCGACGCCACAGCTGAAACCGCCACGGAAGCCCGCTTTCTTGCCGTGCCCGATCCCAAACTGGCTGAAGAACATCTGCGCACCCTGACGCAGGCGCCACACATGGCGGGCACGCCGGAAGACAAAGCTACCGCCGACTACGTCGCCGCGAAATTCCGCGCAGCCGGACTCGACACCGAAATCGTCGAATACAAGGTCTGGATCAATTATCCCCTGGAAATCAGCGTGGACGTGACCGCTCCGGCCGGAGTGGAAATGCACGGACCCACGCGCGAACATGTCGACGGCGACGCCTATCAGGATGACCCGCGCGTGGTCATGCCCTTCAGCGGGATGTCGCCGTCGAGCGACGTCGAGGCGGAGGTCGTGTATGCCAACTACGGAACTCCGGAAGACTTCGAAAAGCTCGACAAAATGAAAATCAGCGTGCGCGACAAGATTGTGCTGGTGCGCTACGGGCAAAATTTTCGCGGCGTGAAAGTTTTCCTGGCGCAGGAGCGCGGAGCCGCCGGCATGATCATTTATTCTGATCCGGCCGATGACGGCTGGCGCCGCGGCGACAAATATCCCGACGGCCCATGGCGGCCCGACACCGGCGTGCAGCGCGGATCGGTGGGCTATATGTTCGAGTTTCCCGGAGACCCGACTTCTCCCGGGATTGCGTCGGTTCCTTCGCTGCCAGGCGCCAAGCGCATTTCTCCAGAAAAATCGGCGCAGATGCCGAAGATTCCAGTCACTCCGATTTCCTATCACGATGCCTGGCCCATGCTGGAGCATCTCAGAGGACCCGATTCGCCGCGCGAATGGCAGGGCGCGCTGCCCTTCACCTACCACGTGGGGCCGGGTCCGGTGAAGGTGAAAATGCATCTCAAGCAGGACTATCAATTCCGCACGCTCTGGGACGTGATTGGCCGCGCGCCGGGAAGCGAACTGCCCGACCAGTGGGTGATTTCGGGCAACCATCGGGATGCTTGGGTCTACGGCGCGGTCGACCCGAACAGCGGCACTGCGGCCCTGCTCGAAGCAGTGCACGGCGTTGGAGAGTTGTTGAAGTCGGGATGGAAACCGAAGCGCACGCTCGTTTTCGCCAGCTGGGACGGCGAAGAAGAAGGCCTGATGGGTTCCACCGAATGGGCGGAGCAGCACGAGTCGGAACTGGCGAATGCGCCGGCATATTTCAATGTGGATGTTGCGGTCTCCGGCTCGAAATTTGGCGCGTCTGCGGTGCCCAGCCTGAAACAGTTCTTGCGCGATGTAACGAAAGCCGTGCCCAGCCCCAAGGGAGGAACTGTATACGAAGCCTGGCAGAAAGGTGACCAGCAGGGCAGTTCATCGGCGCAGTCGCCGGCAGAAGCGATTGGTGGCGCGCGGCGCACTCCGGCGGCGCAGGCTAACGCCGATGTTCTGGTAGGAGACCTGGGAAGCGGCTCCGACTACACCGCGTTCCTGCAGCACCTGGGCGTGCCCTCCACGGACATCAGTTCGAGCGGGTCGTACGGTGTGTATCATTCGGCGTTCGACGATTTCGCCTGGTTCAAAAAATTTGCCGATCCCGATTTTGTCTACGAGCAGGAAGTGGCGCGGATTTATGGCCTCGAAGCTTTGCGCATGGCCGACGCCGACGTCCTACCTTATAACTACGACGAATATGGAAAAGAAATTGAGGCTTACGTCGATGCAGCCCGCAAGCGAGCGGACCTCAAGTTTGGCGATCACGCGCTCGACTTCAACGCGGTAACAGCGGCGGCCATGCATTTTCAGGAGGCGGGCGCGAAGATCGCGTCGAAGCAAAAGGCTCCGCCAAAAGATTCGGCAAAGACGAACCAGCTGAACCATGCGCTTGGCAATGCCGAACGCGCGCTGCTGGTGCCGGAAGGATTGCCGCACCGTCCGTGGTTTCGCCACGCCATCTACGCTCCCGGAGAGTACACCGGTTACGCCGCGGTTGTGATTCCTGGTGTGAATGAAGCCCTGGATAAGGGGGACGCGGAGCGGGCGAGGCAACAGCTGGCGGTGTTGGCGGCCGCGCTCGATCGCGCGGCGACAGTGCTGGAAGGCTACCGGTAGTACTTGACTAGTCATCTGACTAGTTATAGTATGCTTCAGAGGTGAAGGCTGTGAGTTCCTGGCAATTGCAAGACGCGAAGGCACGGTTTAGCGAGTTTTTGAATGCGGCTCTCAAAAAGGGGCCGCAAGTGGTAACCCGCCGTGGTGTGGAGACGGCTGTTCTCGTGCCGATTGAGGAATGGCGCCGGATGCAGCAATCGAGGCGTCCCAATATTAAGGAATTGTTGCTCGCCGGGCCCCGGTTTAGCGACATTGTTCCCCCGCGCAGAAAATGGAAACGCCGCCCGCCCGTGGAGTTCGAGTGACTCGATACTTGCTCGACACAAACATAATCTCGGAGATTCAGAAGCCGAATCCTCACGGCGCCGTAGTTGCCTGGTTTGACGACCTGCGCGACGATCAGATCTGTCTTTCGGCGGTTACGCTCGGCGAACTGCAGGACGGATTTGAGCGTACCCGGAGACAAGACGCAACCAAAGCGACTGCCATTGAAGCATGGGTCGACGAGTTGGAAAAATCGTCTACTGTATTGCCAATGGATGGGCGGTGCTTCCGCGAGACCGCGCGCATGATGGTAGGGAAGCCAGATGGCCTGCTCTACGACGTTATGATCGCGGCGACGGCACACTTGCACGGACTAACCGTCGCGACACGGAATGAGAAGGATTTCCAGCGTCTCGGGGTGGCCATCATGAATCCGTTCAAATCCAAGTAGGTACATGACCTCTGCTCACGCTCTCGGAGAATTCTTGCGCACGCTGCCAGCTTCGGCGGCGGCGACATTTCTCGCGCTCTTTCCCATTGTCGATCCCTTCGGCGGCATTCCGATTTTCTTCAGCATGACGTCCACTTGGACTGATAAGGATCGCCGGCTCACGGCATTCAAGACGGGGCTTTGGGTTTTCGTTATCCTGGTGACGTTCTTGTTCTTTGGACGCTTCGTCCTTTTCTTCTTCGGTATTTCGCTCCCCGTGCTCAAGATCGCCGGGGGACTGATCGTAGCCAACACGGCATGGGGCATGGTCACTTCTACGGCGCGCATCACGCCCGCCGAAAGCCACGAAGCCGAAGACAAAGAAGATATTTCCCTTACGCCGCTGGCCATGCCTTTGATGTCCGGCCCGGGTGCGATCGGCGTGGTCATGGCTCTGGCCGCGCACGTAGATAGCGCCGCCTCCTATCTCGGCATGGTCATCGGCATCGCCGCCGTGGCGCTTTCCGTTTTGCTGTTTTTCTGGCTGGGAGGGCCGCTGGTGCGCCGGCTCGGCCCCAGCGCCGTGGGCGCCATCAATAAGATTTTCGGCTTTCTGATTCTGGCCGTCGCGGTCCAGTTGGTGTGGGATGGCGTGGCCGACTTCAAGAACTGAATGTGTGGCGCGGTCACTCCCTTCGACTTCGCTCAGGGCAGGCTTTGCCCGCGACTGCCTGCATCGCCGCGAAATCTTCCGGGAACCACAGCCATGTCTCTCTCGTATCTCAATCAGGCGCGGTTACGCTCGGGAGGTGTTCTGTGCCCGGAAAAGCTTTCCATCCTTTGACCCGCATTCGTCCAACTGCACTCCACATAACAATCATTACCTGTCTGTTGCTGGTGCCCTTCGCCTCAGCTTCCGATTGGAACTATGAGGAAACGCACAGCGACGCGCGCGATTTCGCCACCGGAGGCATCGTGCATGTGCGGTTGAACATTGGCGATCTGCACATCCGGCGCGGTGACTCCAACAGGATTCGTCTCAGCTATACGATCAAGTCGCGGCGCGAGAGCCGGCTCAAAGAGGCGCACGTGGATTTCGACGTCCGCGGCAACGATGCCAGGCTTGAGTTCCGCGCGCCGACAGGCGGCAACACGCAATTTGACGTTGAATTGGAAGTCCCCGAAAACACCAACCTCGACGTGCACGATAAAGTCGGCGACCTGATCGTTGAAAACATTGAGGGCGACAAAGATCTAACTCTCAGCGTGGGCGACATTCGGGTCGCCAACGGCCCCACCCTCTATCGCCTGGTAAACGCCAGCGCCGGCATCGGCGACGTGAACGGCGAGGGCTACGGCGAAACCAGCGGATGGCTGGGCAAGACCCTGAAGTACCACGGCGACGGCAAGTACGAACTGCGGGCGCACGTCGGCGTGGAGGACATTAACCTCGAAGGGAAGTAGCTCAGGGGCTAACGCCCTTCATAAAGACGACAGCTTGATCGAAGTGCTGAAAGCGCTGCGCCATCCAAAAGCAAACTCTCGGCTATCCGTCTAAGTCTCCATCGTGGAAATCCGCGGTCTGTGGAATCCGCCGCAAGAATACTCTGACTGCGGAGCCACTCTGTGTCGGCAATGCTTCAAAGGCCTGGGCCTCCGCTTCTTCGTCGCGCGCGCATGAGTTTTTTCTAACGTTGAATGGTTCCGCAATTGCACGCCTGCAGCCTGGCTCCAGCAACTTCAATTCAACCTAGAGGACGAAGAATGACGGTGATGCGCGGAAACAACAATTCCAATCCCAAGATCAAGATCGAAATGCTGTTGGTGGCATTCCTGCTGCTGATTTTTGCCGCGGGATGCAACGACTCTCGCAAGCCTGGCTCAACCACCCCGCCGACCGCGGTTTCCTCGGGTCCTGCCAGTGCGGCTGCTGGTTCCTGTCCTAACACCGTCGTGACCGTTACCTTCAGCAAAGCGATGAATGCAACGACGCTCGATGGCACAACCTTTACCTTGACGGCGCCGGGACCCGCGCCTGTGGCGGGAGTGGTCAGCTACGCTACGAGCAGCGACACGGCAACTTTCACCCCATCCGCCAGTCTCGCGCTGAACACCATGTATACCGCCACGATTACGACCGGCGCCAAGGATACGTTTGGCAATGCGATAGCGGCCAATTTTGTCTGGAGCTTTACCACGGGGAACACGGTATGCCAAGCGGGTGCGCCTACGGTGATTTCCTCGGCCCCTTCCAACGCCAGTACCGGTGTCTGTCCCAACGCCGTGGCCATTGCCGGCTTTAGTGAGGCGATGAATCCTACCACCATCAGTTCTACAACTTTTACTTTGACTGGTCCGGCGGCGACGCCGGTGACGGGGAAGGTGAGCTACGATGCGGCCGACCGCTTCGCGACTTTCACCCCATCGGACAATCTCGCCCTGAACACCACCTACACCGCCAGCATCACAACCGGCGCCCAGGATGTGCTGGGGAATGCACTGGCGGCGGATTTCCAGTGGAGCTTCGGCACCTCGACCGTGGCCTGTCAATCGTCTTCCGTGCCCATGGGATCGGCTGCGACTTTCGAAGTGCTGGCTGGCTCGACGGTGACCAACACCGGCCCGACCATTATTACTGGCGGAGATCTAGGGTTGAGCCCGGGAAGCGCGGTAACCGGCTTTCCACCGGGAACGCTGACGACACCGGCGGTGATGCACGTTACCGATCCCACGGCGGCGACGGCCGAGTCCGACTTGACCACGGCGTATCTCTACAGCGCTGGATTACCCGGAGGTGCGGTCTTGGCGGGAGACCTCAGCGGCTTGACCTTCACTCCTGGCCTGTACACGAATGCGAGTACGGTCATGTTATCCGCGGGCAACGTGACGCTGGATGCTCAGGGCGATGTGAACGCTGTTTTCATCTTTCAGATCGGGTCCACGCTGACCACCATCGGAAGTACGCAGGTGGTTCTGGCCGGCGGCGCCCAGGCGAAGAACGTCTATTGGCAGGTTTCCAGCTCCGCCACTCTGGGGACGAACTCGATTTTCCAGGGAAACATCCTGAGCCTGGAATCGATCACGCTGGATACCGGCGCCACCTTGACCGGAAGAGCCTTGGCCCGCAATGGGGCGGTAGCGTTGGACAGTAATACTGTGACCGCTCCGTAGGGGCGCAGGATCTGATTGCAGCTGCCCCATTCTTTCTGCAAAGAACGCGAATGGATGGGGCAGCCGCGTTGAGTGGTTCGCCTGAAGGGGTACCCCCCTCCCCCCTCCCCTGAATCTCTGGAATCATCGAGTTAGCGGGAAATTCCCGCCAAAATCCTGATTGCAAAGAACTTAGACGTCAAAATCTAGACAATAAAGGACTTACGGCTTTGTCGCGGTCGCTGCGTGTACCGCCTCCGCCTTGGTCATGTTCTGCTTCCTGGACTGCGGAGCGCAAGGTTAGATGTCACACGGTTGTTGAGAAAGCTGTGGATTTCGGAGGTTACGTAAAAGAGACGGTAGTCCACTTGGGCGAGAGCTCGCGGGCCTTCTCCGCAGGCACGACTCGGCCAGCGTCAGCGTCCCGGATGCCCTCATCGATGGCGGCGAGAGTTTCCTCGTCTTCGTCGTCGAGGATGGGAGCGGGATTGTCCAGATCGAATTCGTGCGCCTTCGCCATAGGGTTGTCGTAGGCCGGATTCTCAACCGATGCAACGGGAACCGTTGTCCCTGGCAGCATCGCTCCCACCCTTTCGCAAAGAACGCGAAAGGATGGGGCACCCGGCAAAGGTTCTCAAGAGATTTCCGGGATTCGGCGTTGGCCTAACTTAGTTTAGGCCAACGCCCGGGATTCCCACCCTTTCGCGAAGTGCGCGAAAGGATGGGGTACCCGCCCGTAAACACGCGTGTTAAGATTGGGGTACGATGCATCAGTCAATCAAGGTCGATAATCGGTTTGCTACGGTTTACGATACCGCCCGGACCCTCGGGGTCTCCAGATCCCGGACGGAGGACCTCGTACGACGAGTAAGGCGGATTACGGACCGGATCTCACCGACGTCCAGGACGGCCGAGTCCACAGCAGCCCCGATCCGAAAGAAGACCGTGAGAATTGCTGCGAAGAAGGCCAGCGGGCGGTATGCCGGTGCTAGCGCGAAAAAAACGAAGGCGAAAGCGAAGAGCGCGAAGGGTCAAGGGTAGCGCCGCTTCGGTTTTTCTGAATATTCCCTACGACGCGGCATTCGAGAACCTTCTACTCGCCTACATTGCCGCGATCAGTGCGTTTGGGTTTACTCCCAGAGCAACTCTGGAAATCCCTTTCAATCCACGGTTGGATCGTATTCTTGACCTGATCGCGGAATCGGAATACTCAATCCACGATCTGTCGCGCGTCCAGTTGGACCGCGTTGCGCCGAAGACTCCTCGATTTAATATGCCGTTTGAGTTGGGATTGACGGTCGCGCTCAAGAGCGCGAACGTGCCGAATCATGCCTGGGTGGTGTGCGAAACGATGAGGCGGCGCGTCAACAAGTCCCTGAGCGATCTCGATGGAACCGATCCGTACATTCACGATGGGACGGTGCGGGGTGTATTTCGCGAACTGTGCAATGTGTTTGTGAGAGGCCAGCGTCAGCCCACAGTTTTGCAGATGAGCCAGATTTACCGGGTGTTGCGGGCGGACTTCAAAAACATCTTGCGCAGGGCTGGGGCGGATAATCCGTTTAACGCGAGGGTTTTTAAAGATCTTTGCATTGCGGCGAGTGCTGCGGCGGATGAACTAGTGGTTGGATAGTGTTTCGCTGTGGTTCGCTTAGTGAGATTGAGGCTCCCACCGTTCCGCAAAGAACGCGAAAGGATGGGGCACCCGCCGGATTTCCGACCGATGCAACGGAAACCGTTGTCCCCGGGAGCATCGCGCCCACCCTTTCGCAAAGAACGCGAAAGGATGGGCACCCGGCCTAACGGATCTCTGACCGGGGCGGTCTGCGTGCTCCGTGCCGGAGGTGAAGAACTTCGACCAAGTGCTTTTCCTCGTGAATGCGGTAATAGATCACGAAGGGACTGTGGACTAGCTTTCGGACGCTGCGGCGTTTTCGGATCAAGGCGCCCATACGCGGGAATCGGGCCAGCAAATCAATGTGATCGAGAAGGGAGCCGCCGAACCGGGAGGCGGCTTCGTCGTCATCTTCGGCGATGCGGCCGATAATCTCGTCGAGATCATTCAGCGCTTTTTTCGTGTAGCGGAGTGTGTAGTCCACTTGGCGAGCACTTGGCGGGCTTTCTCGGGAGGCGCGACGCGACCGGCGTCAGCGTCCCGGATGCCTTCGTCGATGGCTGCGAGAGTCTCCTCGTCTTCGTCGTCGAGGATGGGAGCGGGATTTTCGAGGTCGAATTTGCGCGCCTTCGCCATAGGGTTATCCTAGGCCCGATTTTCAACCGATGCAACGAAAACCCCTGTCCCCGGCAGCATCGCTCCCACCCTTTTGCAAAGAGCGCGAAAGGATGGGGCACCCGGCTAGCTACCGAAACCGAACCTTCCAGCGTCGAGCCTCTCCTTTAGCCTCAGGGCACCCGGGAGGTCTGGGTCGAGATCTAAGGCTGTGAAAACATCCTTGTATGCGTCTTCGACTAAACCAAGTTGGGCCGCAGATTCGGCACGATGATAGTAAACCCGTGGATTACGCATGTTGAGGTCAAGCGCGTGCGTGAAGTCATCGATTGCTTCTGCGAACCTCTTCAGATTCGACCTCGCGAAGCCACGCGCGTCGTAGAGTCTGTGGAGGATGTTTGAGTCCTTCGTCACCTTTATCCCCTCGGTCAGGACCGAGATTGCCTCATCGTACCTGCCCAGTCGGTTCAAGGCGTAGCCGAGGTTGGAAAATGCTCTCCCATAGTTCTTGTCAGCCTGGAGCGCTTGGCGATAGAGCTTAATTGCCCCCTCCCAGTCTCCCCCTCTTGTTTTCTCAAAGCCATAGTCCGTGTACATTTCAGCGCTCCACGTAACCGCGGCGGGCGAAGAGGCAGTCGTCTGCTGGGGCTTTGGCTTAGTTTGTAGGTCGGCACCGCACTGATTGCAGAAGTTCGCCCCCACTGGGTTCTGCGTTGCGCACTCAGGACAGACTTTCGCGTTGCCGACGGTTACTGCCGACAGTGGCTCATATGCCGAGTGGTACCGCTGGGACCTGTCCTTGGCGAGCATTCTCATCACGGCCCTGCGCACGCTCTCGGGCAGATCGGCGCGCGGCGCAATTTCCTGACAGCTGTAGCCAGATTCGCGAATAAGATCGAATACAGAAAACGCGGCGGATGGATGGTTGAATGGGTGCCTCCCAGTTAGGAGTATGTAAGCGACGATTCCAGCGGAAAAAATATCTGTTTGCTGGTCAAGTTGCTCTCCGCGAGACTGCTCGTAAGACATGAACGACTGAGACCCCGTCGCCGCGAATCCTTGTTCCGCTGCTGGCGCGGCTGCGGTCCTCGTGAACGGCATCGGTCTCGCTATCCCGAAATCGGCCAGTTTTGCTACCCCGAGCTTGGACACGAGGATATTTGAAGGCTTGACGTCGCGATGTATCAGACCGCTTGAGTGTGCAAATACCAAGCCTTCCAGAATCTGGTTCAGATAATCGAGGGCGTCGCTGACCGGAATCCAGTCTCCCTTGAGAGCATGCTCTTTGAAGATCCTGTCGAGGCTAGGTCCGTCGACGTATTCCATGACCAAGAACGCTTCGCCTGAATCCTCGAGAACCTCGTAAACCTCAACGATGTTACGATGCCCCTTGAGTCTTGCCGCATTGCGGCCTTCCTCAAGAACCTTTTGCACGTCGTCTGGAGACGCACCGCGCCAGTGCTCGCGTAGTAAACGCTTTATCGCAACATCACGGTTAAGCTCCTTGTCGGTGGCCCTCCATACGGAGGCATAGCCACCTGTGCCGACGTGCTCGGAGATGACGTAGCGGCCCTTCAGCTCCGTGCCCTTTTTCATCTCGATTGGTGTGGCCGGAGGAGGCGCCAGAGCCGACGTTCCGCTGGTGGTCATTCGTTAACCCCCTGAAAAGGAGACGTACTAACCAGTGGGAGAGGTGATTTTACAACGACTGAGGATATCCCATCCGCAGCGTTTTCTGCAGGTGGGCTGCCCCGAGGAAGCCCTACTTCAGCGAAACCAGCCTCTCCACCAACTCCGAGTAATCCTTCTTCTCAATGCCGTGGACTTGCTTGTTGTATTCGTCCACTTTGGAGGAATAGTTCATCGAGCAGAACTTAGGCCCGCACATGCTGCAGAAGGCGGCTTCTTTGTAGTAGTCGTCGGGGAGGGTTTCGTCGTGCATGCTGCGCGCGGTCTCGGGGTCGAGGGATAACGCGAATTGTTTTTCCCAGTCGAATTTGTATCTGGCGTAGCTCAGGGCGTCGTCGCGGTCGCGGGCGCCGGGGCGTTGGCGGGCGATGTCGGCGGCGTGGGCGCTGATTTTGTAGGCGATGATGCCGTCTTTCACGTCTTTTTCGTTTGGCAACCCGAGATGCTCTTTGGGCGTGACGTAGCAGAGCATGGCGGCGCCGTACCATCCGATCATGGCTGCGCCGATGGCGCTGGTGATGTGGTCGTAGCCGGGAGCGATATCGGTGACCAGCGGGCCTAAGGTGTAGAACGGTGCCTCGTAACAATATTCAACTTCTTTATCGACCTGTTCTTTAATCTTGTCCATGGAGACGTGGCCGGGGCCTTCGATCATGACCTGCACGTCTTGCTGCCAGGCAATTTTCGTCAGTTCGCCGAGAGTTTTCAGTTCGGCGAATTGAGCTTCGTCGCTGGCATCGGCGACGCAGCCGGGTCGTAGGCCGTCGCCGAGCGAGAAGCTGACGTCGTACTTTTTGAAAATCTTGACGATATCTTCGAAGCGGTCGTAGAGGAAATTCTGTTTGTGGTTGTAGGCCATCCACTGGGCGAGGATGGCGCCGCCGCGGCTGACGATTCCGGTGATGCGTTTCGAAATCAGCGGCAGATACTGGATCAGCACCCCGGCGTGGATGGTCATGTAATCCACGCCTTGCTGGGCCTGCTCTTCGATCACTTCTAACATGACTTCGGCGTTCAGGTCTTCGACGCGCTTCACGCGGGCGATGGCTTCGTAAATTGGAACAGTGCCGATAGGCACGGGCGAGTGGCGCAGGATGGCTTCGCGAATTTCGTGAATGTTGCCTCCGGTCGAGAGATCCATGACGGTGTCGGCGCCGTAGTGGACGGCGGTGTGCAGCTTTTTTAATTCTTCATTTATTTCCGACGTGACCGCCGAATTGCCGATGTTGGCGTTGATCTTGCACAGGCTGGCTACGCCGATCGCCATGGGCTCGAGCTCGGGATGGTTGATGTTGGCGGGGATGATCATGCGCCCGCGGGCAACTTCGTCGCGAACGAGTTCCGGCGCTAGCTTTTCTTTGTGGGCGATGTAGCCCATTTCTTGGGTGATCACGCCCTGGCGGGCGTAGTGCATCTGGGAAAAATTGCCCGTAGTGTTTTCTTTCTTGCGGCGGGCGAGCCACTCAGCTCTTGGTTGCGGAACGTTGTAACCGTTGCTGCCGTCGCCATTCGTGGAAGTCATGGGAATCTCAGCCTCTTGAAATTCGGTATGGCTCGATTATAACCGTGTCGAACGGATCGCGAGCGTACGGAAGCGGAGGGCTTCCTGAGCCGCCGATCGTCGACAAGCCATGGACGGGGCTGTTACTTTTGGTCTTCCAATTAATGAAAAACGGCCGCCCTCCAACAGTTACCTTTGTGACCTAATATTGGCGAATGATTTCTGAGAAGATTCTCCTCGGTCGGGTCACAGTGCGCATTCGCTGGAACGGAGGAGATGGATGAAGATCTTATCTACGATTGCTGTGATGCTGGCACTTGCTCTAGGTGCCAGCAGCCAGGACAAACCGCGCGTATTTGTCGAAGGGAAGGGATCGGAGGATGCTCAGTCTTCGGGATCGGGAGTCGGCGGAAAGCATTGGGGAACATGGGGCTCCAAATCGACGATGGATTCTCATGATGAAAGCATGGAGGTCACTAAGGACCTGCAGAAGAACTGTTCCGGCGTAGTCGTAACGCTGAATCAGTCAAACGCGGACTACACGGTGATGTTGAACCGCGAGTCCAAAAAGAATCGTGGTCTGCTACGCACGAATAGCCAGGTGCAAGTTGCGAATAAGATGGGCGATGTACTCGGGACAAATGCAACTCATACGGTTGGGAACGCGGCGAAAGATTCATGCGCCCTGGTGCTCGCAGACTGGCAAGCGCACGGTCGTTTGAATGCTTCTTCTTCCGCGGCGGCAGCACCGACGGCTCCAGCTGCTGATGCGGATCAGGAACCCACCGCGCAAGCTCCAGCCCGGGCCCAAGTCAAGCCGGCCGCCTATCAGCCGCAAGCCGAGACTGCATCTCCGTCACAATCAGCCGCGCCAGGCTCTGAGTCTGGGAACGTCTCGGGTCCAAATGTAAGCCTCGGCGATGCCGCTCGCAAGGCAAAACAGCATCAAGCTTGCCTGCAATTGGCCAAGGACAATCCCAGTATCGTCTGCCAGTAATAGCAGGCGCTTCAAATAATCTGTGCGTTCGTGGCGCCCACGCTTCGAAGATCGCGAAGCGTGGGCAGCCCCACTTTCGCTGTTCCCTGAGAATTTGACTGTCTTCAGATCTCCTGCCCGGCTGTACGGCGATGGCGGCCGAAACAAACACAGCCTTGCACAATTTGTTGCGACCTGAAACGCTTGCCAACCTTCCTTGCCCATAGCGACTGCCGGGCTTAGAATTTCAGCCGTTCAGGAAACGGAGAAGTTCGCATGCGAGTGTTTCTTTTTTTTCTGGTCTTGTTGCTTTTTATTGCTGCCGAAAGCTTCGCGCAATCCGCTGCCGCCCAGTCGGCTTCCGTCAAGGCGGGGCCGCGCTTCAGCCTCGACACTATCGATAAAACCGCCGATCCCTGCGTGGACTTCTACCAGTACGCCTGCGGGAACTGGATCAAGAACGCGGAAATTCCTCCCGATCAGGGGCAGTGGGTGAGCTTCGTTGAGCTCAACGAACACAACAAGGATATCGAGCGCGGGATTCTGGAAAAGGCCGCGGCCGGAGGAGCGAGCCGCGACGGGATCGATCAGAGAATTGGCGATTTCTACGGATCGTGCATGGATGAGAAGGCGGTGGAAGTCAAGGGCTTGACTCCGTTGCAGCCGGAACTCGAACGGATCGCGGCGGTCCCTGACAAAGCGGCGCTGATCGACGAGATCGCGCATCTGTACCTGGTCGGGTCCGATTCGCTATTCAGTTTTTATTCGTCATCCGACTTGCACAATGCCGATCAGGTAATCGCCTATATCGATCAGGGCGGCCTTACACTGCCCGACCGCAGCTATTACATCAAGGAAGACGATCCGAAGATGAAAGAAATGCGCCAGCACTTGGTCGAATATGTTACGCAGACCTTTACGCTGGCGGGCCACACGCCGCAACAGGCGGCCGATTCCGCGCAAACGGTTTTGCGGATTGAGACTGCATTGGCCCAAGCCTCCCAGGACCGGACCATGCGCCGCGACCCCAAGAACCGCGACCACAAGATGACGCGCGACGAAGCCGTTGCGCTCGGGCCGAATTTCTATCTGAATCGCTTTTTCGCGGCGGTGGGCGCGCCGGACTTCACGCAGCTGAACGTGACCAACCCGGATTTCTTCAAACAAGTGAACAGCACGCTGGGCTCGGAGTCCCTGAACTCGCTCAAGACCTATGTCAGCTGGCACGTATTGAACACCGCGTCGCCGTGGCTTTCGGATGCCTTTGTGCAAACCAACTTCAAGTTCCAGCAAAACCTTAACGGCCAGAAGGAAATTCAGGCGCGCTGGAAGCGCTGCATCAACCTCACCGATCGCGAGCTGGGCGAGGCGCTGGGGCAGAGATACGTGGACGCCACCTTCGGCCCGGAAGGGAAACGGCGCATGCTGACAATGGTGGATGCGCTGGAGAAGTCGTTGGCGGACGACATCCAGAATCTCTCCTGGATGAGCGAAGAAACCAAGAAGCAGGCCAAGGTGAAGCTGGATGCCATTCGCAACAAGATTGGATATCCCGATGTGTATCGCGACTACAGCTCGGTCGTGATTAAACCGGACGACCTGATCGGAAACATCGCGCGCGCGAATGCATTCGAGTCAGCGCGCGACATCGCCAAAATCGACAAGCCGCTCGACCGTAAGGAGTGGGGCATGACGCCGCCGACGGTAAATGCCTATTACAACGGGTCGTTCAACGAAATTGTATTTCCGGCGGGTATTCTGCAGCCGCCATTTTTCGATAAGACCATGGACGATGGCATCAATTTCGGCGGCATCGGCCTGGTGATTGGACACGAACTTACCCACGGTTTCGACGACCAGGGGCGCAAGTTCGATCCGCAGGGAAATCTGCATGACTGGTGGACCGAGCAGGACGGCAAGGAATTCGACAAGCGCGTCAGTTGCGTCGCCGACGAGTATTCAAACTTTGTTGCGGTGGATGACCAGAAGCTGAACGGCCGACTCACGCTGGGAGAAAACACGGCCGACAATGGCGGCGCGCGCATCGCGCTGATGGCGCTGGAGCGCATGATCGCCGACGATAAAACCGGCAAGGAAGGCCGGAAGATCGACGGCTACACGCCGGAGCAGCGATTTTTTCTTGGGTTTGGCCGGGTGTGGTGCGAGAAGCGGCGTCCGGAAGTGGCGCGGGTCAGGGTGCTGGTAGATCCGCACTCGCCCGGGAAGTATCGCGTGAACGGCGTGGTGCAGAACATGCCGGAGTTTCAGAAAGCTTGGGGATGCAAGGCGGGACAGCCCATGGTGGCCGAGAACGCCTGCCACGTTTGGTAGGTTTCGGCTTGGAAGTTAAGCGGGCCAGGTTCTCTGGCCCGCTTCTATTTTCGATGCGGTAGCCTCTGCTACCTCAGACCGGCTATAAATGCCCGCATCTCGCGCAGTACGTCTGCCTCGTTGCTCAGAAACAGGTAATGATCGGCCTGAGGCAGGTCAACCATGCGCACGCCACCTTTCGCTTTAAGAAGGTTCTTCTTGTACCTGTCGACGTAGACTTTGGTCGCAGCGTCGAACTCTTCAATGGCTGCGCGTTCTTGGGCGTCCTTTGGTTGATACCGATAGTTGATACTCAGCGAGCTGAACAACGCCAGTATTGGCACACCGATCCGAGAATAATCGCGGGGCAGGGCTCCCCTGCCGATTGCGTTGTGGACTTTATTGGAGGTATTGTAGCTACCCACAGAACCGTCGGGATTCTGGTCAAAGCTGGCGCGCAGCTGGGCCTCCGGGTATTCAAAGCCGTTCTGCCGTACTTTGAAATCATGAAAGGCTTGAAAAGATCTTAGGTCCGAGGCGCCCAGTTCAGACCCGTTGGCACGCACGGCTGCGGGTAATTTATTAAAGAGCGCCATATAGGCCGCACTACTCCCTGGGTAATCCGTAGGGTCAGCCGTCGCATCGAGGTAGACCAGCCCAGCCAGCCGATCCGAGTGCTCGTCTCCCAACGTCGTTAATTCCTCGCCAGACATGGAGTGCCCAGCCAAGACAGGCGCAGCAAGTTTCAGTGCGTCGAGGACTTGCACCAGGTCGTCGGCTAGCCGCTGTTGGTCATAACCGGAATCGGGATGAGTGGAAGCTCCAAACCCCCGTCGCGTGATGCCATAGACGTGACAGCAGGCCCCGGATAACCTTTCAGCGAAATCGTCGAAAATGTGTGCGGTGTTTCCGGAACCCGCCAGGAGCACAACCGGTCGGCCCGTTCCGCCCCAATCGAGAACCTCCAGCCGGACGCCTTTTTCCACGGTTACGAACTGCACGCTGTGTTTGGACGGATCGTGCCACGGAACCGCATCTTGCGCGTGCAAAGTAATCATTGCCATGGCCGAAACCAGAAGGCACATCTTGAGTAAGGAATGCATAGGTTCCTCGTTCACTGCCCTGGCGTGACAAGAACCACGGTCGCTCCGGTGGAGCGGCACGCGTCGATCGTGTGCGCGACCTGCGAAAATTTCAGTTGCGCGTCTATCTCCAGGTAGACGGCGTTGTCCTTTCGATTTTTGAGAAGTTGCTTCAGCGCGGGTTGATAACTGGTCCACGGAATCTGCTCGTTGTTGACGTACACGGCCGAAGTGAGAAGGTGAATCACAGTGCTCGGCGAGCCAGCGTAAGGCGCCGAGCCAACTTGCACCTCCAAGCCTCGCGGGTGAACCAACGGTCCGGCCCCTGGTGGCTCGAGCTGAGCCGTCAGCAGAATCGGTGTTTCCGCACCTCCTGAACGCGCTGCCGCCAGGACCGGTACGATAGCGGCATACAAGGTGCGGGCGTCGGCCTTGATATAGAGATTTTGCGGCTTAACCAGTCGTCGTCTCACCTCATCGGACAAATCGGGAGGAGCGATCGGGTTGATTCCGAGGTACGCGAGGCCGTTGCTGGTTACGCTCACGATCAATGCGTCTTCGTCATCCGCGCCGAGGAATGAGACCGCACTGCTGGTTGGAACTAACTGTACGCTGATGCCTTTTTGCATGGGTGGAGATTGCGCAGCCACCTCAAGCGGAGCGCCAGCGGCCAAGGTTAAAGCAACAAGAGGCACTGATAGAAAGTGGTTCATATGTCCTCCTTCCTTCGACGATTTTGATTGGAATGGCTACGGTTTCGCGCCGCCCAGCGATGCGGTCGCGAGTGTTCCGCCCAGCCCCATCGTCTCTACCGCGGTTGAGGGTACGATCACCATCGCGCCCTTTTCCTTGACGGCTTCGTAGAGCATGTTCATGGCGCGCAGGTGCAAGGCCACGGGATTTTCCGCGTAGGCAGCTGCCGCCTGCACGAAGCTCTGGGAGATTTCGCTTTCGGCCTGGCCCAGAATGATGCGGGCCTGGCGCTCACGCTGAGCCTGCGCCTGGCGTGACATCGCGTCTTCAAGGCCTGACGGAATCTTCACATCGCGAATCTCGACCGATTGCACCGTGATGCCCCAGGGATTCGTCTTCTCGTCGAGAATGCGCTGCAGTTCGCGGCCCATGGTTTCGCGCTCGGTGATCATCTGGGCCAATTCGTGGCGGCCAATCGACTCCCGCAGCGCAGTTTGCGCGCTCATATTAATAGCCTCGATAAAATTCTCCACTTCGAGAATCGATTTCTCCGCATTCCAGACCAGCCAGAAAACGATGGCATCCACGTTGACCGGGACCGTGTCGCGGGTCAGCGTGGATTCCGCCGAAACGCTGGCCACGCGCACACGCTGGTCGACGTAGGGGCTCAGCGTCTCCACGATGGGAATGATGTGGAAAATTCCCGGACCGCGCAGCCCCACGTAACGTCCCAGGCGCAACACGGCTACTTTCTCCCATTGCTGTACCACTTTGATCGCGAACATGAGATAGATGCCCAGCACCGCCCCGACAATAATTCCCGCCGGATGCTTGGTCGCTGCGGTGATGACTGCACCCGCCAGGAGGCCGATAACAAACAGTGATCTTCCGATACCGCTGATCTGGCCGATTTCAATTTTCGTCATGGCGTCTATCTCCTCTGCCCGCGGACGGGCACCATCTCGCGCAAACGTTCCAATAAATCGTCCACCGTGAATCCCGCCGCTCCGGCGCGGGCGGCAAATTCGCCGGCCATCTGGGCGAGCTGGCGCTCTCGCTCAGCATCGTTCTTTTCCACTTTCTTCTTTGCTACAAAGGTGCCCGTTCCCTGGTGAGTCTCCAGCATGCCGCCCAGTTCGAGCTCGCGGTAGGCGCGCAGCACGGTGTTGGGATTGATGGCCAGATCCACGGCCAGTTGCCGAACCGTCGGCAGCTGATCCCCGGCGGTCAGCGAGCCCGAGGCCACGCCCGCCCGAACCTGGTCGATGAGCTGGCGGTAAACCGGCATTCCGCTATGCAGATCGAGTGCGAAGCGGAAAGCGGCCCGTGCGGGTAGGTCTTTGCTGGTCATATAGAACAATAGTGTTATATATCATTAGCACACTGCTGTCAAGAAAAAATTTCATGAACGAATGCTTGGGATATCCCTCGCTTCGCCGGAAGAACGGCGCCGCTCGGGACGAAGTCTCTCCACGAAATGTTCAGATCCGTGACGCACAAATGACGGCGAAATGACGGATCGTTGACCGACCGGTGACAAGCACACCAGCGATCCCACATATTGTGCATTCATACAGCGCGATCCCCGCATCGCGATCAACCCCTGCCATGTGATCCGAAAAAAGTGCTGCTCGCATCTGCGGCGGCCCCAGGCGGTGGTGTGTGCAGAGACTCGACTGGTCAGGAGGAGCGATGAAGAAAATTTATTTATGCGCTGCAGCCTTGGCGTTGTGCCTGGGAACCGCGGCCATGCTGTCGAGCGCCCAGATCGACGGGTCGTTATTGGATGGCGGGAGCAGAAGCGACGCGGAGATCAACCGCCTTACCAGCGGCGCGTATCGCGACGGGTTGTACCTGGGAAGGCTCACGGCCGAACGGGGCAGCCCACGCCACGTGGCCAGCGGACGCTGGGCCACGGCCGACAACCGCGAACTTTTCACAGCGGGCTATGAGCAGGGATACCAGGATTCTGCCCCGAGCGCCGCCAACACCGCAGACGGACTATTGCTTTCGGGCGACTGCGCCAGCGCCGTGCAGAGAAGAGTTGCTTGCGAACCGATTCTGAATTGAGGTGAAGTTCGATGTCGTCGAAGAAGTCAGCTTTCCAATCTGCTGTAGCGTTCACTTTAACCCTTTGCTTCGCCGGCAACTTCAGCGCCAAAGCTGGAGGCCCGCCTGCCGCCACCACTACAGGTGGGGCGACAGTACGGGGCGTGGTCAAGTTCGAAGGCACGGTGCCGAAACCGAAGCTGATCAGCATGGCGGCAGACCCCAGTTGCGCCCAGCAGCATTCCGTCGCGGTCTTTTCCCAGGACGTGATGACCGACGCGAAGGGCGACCTGCAGAACGTGATTGTGTTTGTCTCCGAGGGCCTGGGCGACCGCACGTTCGATCCACCGAGCCAGCCTGTCGTCATCGAACAGAAAGGGTGCCTCTACCAGCCGCACGTGCTCGCGGTGCGAGCCAACCAGACACTGCAAGTGGTGAACGACGATCCCACGTCACACAATATTCATCCTACGCCGGCCAACAATCGCGAATGGAATAAGGCCGAGCCGCCCGGAACGAGCTTGCAGGATTCGTTTGCGCGCGAGGAAATTGCGATTCCGGTGAAGTGCAATGTGCATCCCTGGATGCGCGGTTACATTGCGGTGTTCAAGCACCCGTATTTCGCCGTCACTGGACAGGATGGCAGCTTTGATCTGAGCAGCCTTCCACCCGGCACTTACACCATCAAGGCATGGCACGAGAAGTTTGGGACATCGACCCAGACCGTGACGATCGGGGCCAATGAGACGAAGGAAATCAGTTTTGTGTTCAAGGGTCTGTAGCGGGCATTAGTGCTTGTCGCCAAAGCCTTTGAACCCTTTGCGCCGTTGCTCGCTGTAACGGCGCAATGCGTCGAGGATGATGGGGTATGCCTCACCTGGGGGGCGTATCTCATCGACCTCGACGGCCTTGCCTTCCAGCAGTTTGTAATCCTGAAAAAAGCGGCGCAGCATGAGCAGTCGATGCGGCGGCATCTCCGAGGCCTCCTGATAAGAGTTGAACTCCGGATCTTCCGTGGCTACGGCGATGATTTTGTGGTCCTGCTTGCCGGCGTCGATCATGGTCATCAGGCCGATGGTGCGGGCGTGAATAATGGTCAGCGGCACGACGGTTTCCTGGCACAGCACGAGCACGTCGAGCGGATCGTCATCCTCGGCGAGGGTTTGCGGAATGAAACCGTAATTCGCCGGATAGTAAACCGCCGAGTAGAGAACGCGATCCAGCCGGATCAAGCCGCTCGACTTGTCCAATTCATATTTCACGCTGGAGCCGAAAGGAATCTCGACCACACAGTCGAATTCCTGCGGCAGCTTGTCGCCGGGAGTTACGTCGTGCCATGGATGAATCATAAGAAGGTCGGTTAAGTTGTGCCTTCTTACATTCTAGCGGACGCCACCTCACTGCGTGGAGCGCGGGAGGAATCCGCGGGTTCATCGTTTTGCAGGCGAGGAAAGTAGAACGTCGTCAGCAGGCGGAATTGTTTCTCCTGGATACTGAAAGCGTTTCTTGTTGCTTCGTCCCATCCGGCGGCGCAAGCTTGGGGAACAGGTATATTCTCGGTCAGGCGATCCACATTCCGCAGGCCTGCATCGACAGTAGCCGTCCGTTTCAGAAGCATTTAAGCCAGAAGGATAGAACCAATGTCCACTGTCACCCGGCGCTCTTTCTTGGGAATGGCGGCCGCTCTGGGCGCCACGGTTGTCTGGGGTAGTCCGTTTGGAGCGAAGTCCTGCATCGCGTGGCGAGAGCGCCGCGAACTCTACCCCGAGGGAGTTGCGTCCGGAGACCCCGACAGCCACAGCGTTCTGTTGTGGACAAGGCGGCCGCCCGCCGATGGAAGCCCAGCCGAAAAATTGAACGCCGAGGTCGCGGAAGATGAGATGTTCAGTCGCGTGGTGGCGACGGCGCTAGCCCCGGTTTCCGTCGCGTCCGACTGGACGTGCCGCGTGTTGGTGGGCGGACTGAAGCCCGGCCGCGTCTATTGGTATCGCTTCACCGATTCCGAAGGCTTAGGCAGTCGCGTGGGCAGAACGATCACAGCTCCTGACGTGGATGATCCGAAACCCGTTCGTTTTGTTTTCGTAAGTTGCCAGAACGCGAACCAGGGCGCGCAGAACGCCTACCGCAGAATGATTTTCGAAGATGAGGGCGCGCCGGAAGCCGAGCGCATCGGTTTCGTCTTGCACCTCGGCGACTTCATCTATGAAATTGTCTGGTACCCGGAGGACCGTCCTCAGGGCATGTACGACCGACGTCTGCGAGATATCGTCCGCTACCCGCATGGCGAGAAGATCCGCGACTTTCACATTCCAACCACGGTGGATGACTATCGCGCCATTTATCGCGCCTATCTGAGCGATCCCGATCTGCAGGACGCACGCGCGCGCTGGCCCTTCGTCAACATGTGGGACAACCATGAATTCAGTTGGCTGGGCTGGCAATCCCTGCAGAGATTCGGCGGGAAGAATCTGCCGGCGCAGACCCGCAAAGTAGCCGCCAATCAGGCGTTCTTCGAATACCAGCCGGCACGGATCTCGAAACCCAGCGGGCCGTCGCTCGATCGCTTCGATCCACCGCAGGTGGTGGACGCGCCGGTCACTCGCTTTGACGAGCATGGCCTCGGCCAGGAACCGAACAATCTGGCCGCCATCGGCAGCCTGAAGGGTTATCGCGCCTTGCGATGGGGGCGAAACGTGGAGTTGATCGTCACCGACCAGCGCAGCTACCGCTCCGAGGAACCCACCGATCGCCCCGAAGCGAACCCGCTTTCCAGCGATGACTTTCCCGAGTTCATGTCGGAAGATGCCATGGAAATCCTGGATGCGGGGCGAACCTACAATGACGGCAAGCCGCCGGCGTCGATCCGTTTCGGTAGTGTCGAGATCGCGAATTTCTGCAAAGATGGGCCCGCGCAGACCATCCTTGGCGCCGAGCAGAAGGCATGGTTTCTCGATCGCCTGCGCACCTCGAAAGCGACCTGGAAGATTTGGGGCAACACCACCGCCACGCTCGACATGCGAGCCGATCTCCAGAATCTGCCACAGGGAGTTACCAAGCCGTGGCCGGGCGGTTACGCTACTTCGCCGCTAGGCGATCATGGCACCGCCTACGCAGAGCGTGGAGAGATCTACGATTTCGTGCAGGCCAACGGAATCACCGGGTTTGCCACCATCGCGGGAGACCGTCACAGCTTCTGGGCTGGACTGGCGGCGAAGCGGCTCCCGCCGAAACCGTTTGTCCCGGTCGGGATTGCGTTTGTCACCGGCTCAATCTCTGCCCCAGGAATAGTCGAAGCACTGGAACACGCCTTGCCGAAAGATCATCCTCTGCGATCGCTTTACGTTGGCCAAGGTCCTGCCGATCACGCTTCACAGCCCACCTTGAACCTGCTCGTCCGTCACGGAGTGCGATCGTGTCTCGAGTACGCGCGCAGCGGTGACATGGCAAAGGCGCGAGCCTTGTCGAACCCCGATTTGTCGCCGCACCTCTCGTTTGTCGATATGGGAGGTCACGGCTACGCAGTGGTGCACGCTGCGAGTGACTCATTCGAGACGGAATTCGTCTGCATTCCCCGCCCCCTCGAGCGCAGCGACCGTCCGGATGGAGGCGCTCTCAGCTATCGCGTCAAATCTCGAACCACACTTTGGAAGAATGGCGAGGCGCCGAAGCTCCAGATGCAGATTCTCGAAGGCGATCCGAAGTTTTCCCTGTGACTGACCCACCCCGACCTCCGGAATCTTGATTCCCGCTCTCCTGGCGCGTAGAGTTTCAAGGTGGGGTAGTTCCGCGCGGGGGCGGTCTTTTCATGTCCAGCCAAGGAAATACGTACTTGAAATTCGGGGCGGTCGCGGCGTTGATTATCGTACTGCTCGGCTATCTGGCTTATACCGGGGTGCAGGATAGCAAGAGTTACTACGTCACCATCAAAGAACTGCACGCCATGGGTTCGGGAGCGTATTCAAAACGGTTGCGGGTTGCTGGAAACGTGAAGCCCGGGTCGATCAAGCGGCAGGGAACACACGTGCAATTTGTGCTGGTGGAGCAGGACCAGACGCTTGCCGTCGATTACACGGGCACCGAAGCTCCCCCCGACACGTTCAAAGACGAGTCACAAGCCCTGGCCGATGGAAAAATCGGTCCGGACGGCGTTTTCCAAGCTAAGGCGTTGCAAGCCAAGTGCGCTTCGAAGTACGCTCCGCAGCAACCGGGTCAACCGTCCAACGGGGTGCAGCCGACCGAGCCGCCAAAAAGTGTAACGCAGGCGGAGCCGGCCGTCGCGCCCGTCGTTTCGAACTGAACCTTTCGATCGGGTTTGTGGCCATGTGCGGACAGCAGCCCCCGGCTGTCCGTCGAGCGCAGCTCGACAGCTGCCGCGCCCGTTGCCTTCCGCCATCCTGTAAACTCAAGCTGCTTATATGATTCAGCGAAACCTTTTTCAACACCCGTGACTGAAGCCGCGAAGCCCGCCATCACTGTCACCAACGTCATCAAGCAGTTCGGCCGCTTCGCCGCCCTGCGCGGAGTGAACGCCGAGTTCGAAATCGGCAAGTTCTACGCCATCCTGGGTGACAACGGGGCAGGGAAGACGACTCTGCTGCGCGCGTTCGCCGGGCTGGCCCATCCGACCCAGGGGACGATTTCGATTCTCGGCCAAGATCCCCAGGCTGCTTGTCGCGAGATCGGCTACATGGCGCATCCCTCGCTGCTCTACGACGAAATGAGCGGCATGGAAAACCTCCGCTACTTCGCGCGGCTTTACGGCATCGCCGGCACTGGTCAACCTAATGGCGACCGTTGCGAGCAGGTGGTGCGCTCGGTCGGACTCGACCCCGAGTTGGCTCGGCCGGTAGGCCAGTATTCGCAGGGCATGCGACAGCGCATGTCGCTGGCGCGCGCGATTCTGCATGACCCGAAAATTCTGCTGCTGGATGAACCCTTCTCGAATGTGGATGTTCATTCCGCCGGCGAAATGGTTGGCCTGCTCCGCGGGATGCGCGATTCCGGCAAGACGATTTTCGTGGTCACGCATCAGGCGGCTTTGCTGCGGGGTGTTGCCGATGAATTTGTCTGGATGCAAGCGGGCCAGATCATCAGCCGCACGGCGGATCTCTCCGCGGACTTCCCCAGCGCGGGTGCGCGATGAATTCGCTTTGGTCGATTACACTCGCGACCCTGGCCAAAGACATTCGCCTGGAGTGGCGCTCCAAAGACGCGCTGAACTCCATGCTGTTTTTCTCGCTGCTGGTGGTGGTGATCTTCAGTTTTTCTTTCGACCCACTGGCGGAAGAATCGCGCCACATCGCCGGCGGATTGATCTGGGTGGCATTCTTGTTCGCGGCCGTGGTCGCACTGAATCAGACCTGGGCCCGCGAACTGCGCAATCAGGTGCTGGACGCTTACCGCGTGTCGCCCGCTCCGGCCAATGCCCTCTTCCTGGCGAAAGCGTTGGGCAATTTTATTTTTGTCAGCGTGCTGGAGGCGCTGATGACGCCCCTGTTCATCGTTTTTTACAATCTGCGGGCGCTGGGCCCGGCGTGGCAGTTAATTCCGATCGCGATTCTCGGAACCTGGGCGCTGGTGGTGAATGGCACGTTCTTCGCAGCGATGTCGATCCGCACCCGCAGCCGCGAAATCATGCTGCCGCTGCTGCTGTTCCCGATTTCTATTCCCGCCGTAATCGCGATGGTTGCCGGCACCACGTCGATTCTGACCGGCGAAGAGTCTGCGCACTTCTACATCGTGTTGCTTCTCACCTACGATGTGGTGTTTACTACAGCTTGCCTCGCGCTGTTTGAAACGATTCTGCACGCAGAATGAAGCGGCTCTTCCCCATCCTCTCGGTGGTTACGGCTCTTCTGCTGGGCTACGCTCTCTATCAGGCGCTGGTCGTCGCACCGACCGACGCGCAGCAGGGCGACGTTTACCGAATTATCTATTACCACGTGCCTTCGGCCTGGACTGCCTTCCTGCTGTTCTTCATCAACTTCATCGCCTCGGTGCAATATCTCGCGGAGGCCCGCCCCTCGAGCAAGCAAGCTGCGAAATGGATTGCCGTGGCAGTGGGCATCATGGGCGCCGTTGTGGCGTACGTGGTTCCACTGCCGGCGGGAATCCGGCCGAGCGCGATCGCGACTACGGTTCTTGCAATTCCGGTGTTTTACTTCTTCCTGGGAAAATATTTTCCCGGCGAAAAGCTGGACGTGCTGGCTGTGACCACGGCCGAAGTGGGAGTTGTGTTCTGCACTATCGTGTTAATCACAGGGCCGATCTGGGCGCGGCCGGTGTGGGGCATCTGGTGGGCGCCGGGAGACATTCGCCTGACTTCGACTCTCGTGTTGTGGCTGATTTATGTGAGCTATCTGATACTGCGGCGTTTTTCCGACAGCACGCAAACCCAGAAACTGGCTGCGGCCCTCGCCGTTTTCGGCGCGCTCGACGTCCCGCTGGTGTATTTTTCTATCTGGTTTTTCCGCACCCAGCATCCGCAGCCGGTGATTGGTGGAGGAGGTTCCATGGATCCGCGTATGCTCCACGTGCTGATGATCAGCTGGACGGCGTTTCTGTTCTTCGCATTCTTAGTCTGCTGGTCGCGCTACCGATTGGAAACCCTGCGCCGCGAAGTGGAGCAAGCCCAGGCGCATGAATCGGTGACCGGAGCCGGCGCGAGCGGAGGTGCACGATGAAAGCCCTCAAGTTCCTCTACGCCGCATACATCGTCACGTGGCTGATCCACGCGCTTTATCTGGGAAGCCTGGTGCGCCGCTTTAGCAGGCTGCGGCAACAGCTGAAGGAGATGGGCAAGTAGGGCGGGCTTCGGGCTTCGGCCGTCGGGCTTCAGCAGGACAGCGTTCCGAGCGCGTAGCAATTAGCCTTTTACAATTAGCACCTGCCATCAAGGGCCAAAATGCGAATTGCCAATTGCTAAGTGCTGAAGCCCGAAGCCCGCCTTTTAGTTCGCTTCTTTCCATTCCTTCTGCAATGCGCTGAGAAAGTCGGCGCTGCTGCCGGAGCGGAGGAATTCGTAGTCCTCGATCATGGCGGCGGTGCCGATGCGCAGGGAAGGCAGCGGAGATTCCACTCGAATCACGCGGGCGGTAAAGCGGACGCGCACCGCGTCAGTCAGGGTGACATGGGGCGGGAATGTAAGGGTAACTTCCAGTTTCGTGCCAGCGGCGACAGCGCGATCAAGATAGAAAAAAACCCCGCGAGCGCTCACGTTCTGGGTTTCTGTGTTGAACTCGTTGGCGCCTTCGAGCCGCACCACGGCCGGCAGTCGCATGTCGAAACGCCGCATCGACCGCCGTTCCTGAGAGCTACTCTGCATCTTAAAAGTGCTCGGTAAAAGCATTTCTCCCCAGACCATCACTCTGCTGTGAACTCCGACTTAAAGAAATTCGGGGAGGTTGGAATCGCGACGGCCCCAGAACCCTCTGAGGCACAAATGTATAGAATCATCCGCAGTTTGCAAACACAAAAACACTGGTTCGGGTTGACTCCGTAAATGCTCTGCAAACCGCCCGGCCGAGAGAGGAAAGGCTGGCCGCGGCTCCTAGATCCCAACCCATAATCAGCAATCCTGCTGCCATCCGGTCCCCGGCCTCACTCCGCCTGTGGCAAGAGAATCAGCAGGTTGCAGAGGTCCGGCAAACACCTTCCCACTTTATGCAAGGGTTTGCAGAAGGTTTCTCGGCGGGACGAGTCGCAAGTTTTCCTCTCCCCCCACTTTTGTGCCACCTGCGGCATCTTTCCGCGGCTTGGAGTGCATCTCATGGAAGCTTGGGGGCGGGTTTGCCTGCGGGCTGGCTTGACAGTCTATCCGTCAGATGTTTAAGTAGTTATTTAATTTTTCTGCCAGTTCCAGCGATCAAGCAAGCTGCGGCCTTCGCCGCCGTGGGACAGAACTGACTCGTGCTCCATTTCTATTTCTCTCCAACTGATCTGACGACGGCTGTTTAAGATTGGACTGGGACGATCGGCCTTGGGACGATCTTGGTGAATTCGGAGGAACGCTTGAGCGTAAATTGCGGTGGCTCGGAGATACGACCGGGAACAAGGGCGGCAAGAACTACGGGAAAAAGGCTGGGAACACGTTTCGTCGGCGTCCTGTCCGGCGCAGTCCTGCTGGTGGTTGCGGCATGCCTGCTGCTGGGGTCGGCTTCGCGGTCACGCATGCCCGTCTCGAGCCTGCAGGCAAGTTCTTCGCGCTCTCCGCTGCAGGACGCGATTCGCGCCGCCAGTTCCCCCACCGTTTCCGGCGCTCCCCGCCAGCGGACCTCCGACCAGCGGACCTCCAAACAGGCGCTAGCCGTCCTGAGCCGCATGCCATTGATGTTTGAACCGAATCTGGGCCAAGTGAATTTGAGCCAGACGGACCCGAGCCAATCTGAAGCCGGCGTAAAGTTTCTCGCTCGTGGCAGTGGCTACTCGCTGTACCTCGATTCCGAAGGCGCCACGCTGGCACTGCGCAGCAAAAGCTCCACGGGTCCGAATATCGAGTCGGTGCGCATGAAGCTGGCCGGAGCCAGCCCCAGCGCTCGCGTCACCGGAACCGATCTTCTGCCCGGCAAGACCAATTATTTCCTGGGGAATGATCCCGCAAAGTGGCGCGCCGGCATTCCGCAGTTTGCCCGCGTGAACTACGAGAACATTTATTCCGGCATCAATCTCGTTTTCTACGGAAACCAGGGGCAACTGGAATACGACTTCCAGATTGCGCCCGGCGCCGACCCCTCGCAGGCGCAGCTTGAGTTTGACGGCTCGCAGAAAGTCGAGCTGAGTTCCGGCAGCCTGATTTTGAAATGCCAGGGCGGCAGCGTGCGCTTCGAAGCTCCGCAGATGTATCAGGAACTCCACGGCCGCCGCCAGCCGGTAGAGGGCCGATTCGCCCTGCGCGCCTCCAATCGCGTGGGATTCGAAGTGGGTGCCTATGACCACAGCCGCGAGCTGATTATCGACCCGATTTTCAGTTTCGGTACGTTCTTCGGCGGCACCGGCAACGATACTTTTCCTTCGATTGCCGTGGATATCGTAGGAAACATCTACGCGGCCGGCTCGACGACCTCGCCCAATCTGCCGGTCACGGCCTTGCCGAATACCACCGTCTTTCAGCCTCTCTTGAACCCGGCGGCCAACGCTCAGAACGTTTTCCTGCTCAAGCTGAATCCGCAGGGCGGAGCCAATGCGGTCGAGTACGTGACCTACCTGGGCGGCAGTGGCATCGATAAAAGCGCGGGGGTTGCGGTGGATGGGGCGGGAAACATTTATGTTGCCGGATCCACTTCCTCGGTCGACTTTCCCACCACCGTGACCGCGTATCAGCGTGGTCCGAAAACAGGAAGCACGGGCACCGATCACGTGTTTGTGAGCGTCCTGGATCCGAATCTTTCCGGCACCGCCCAGCTCACTTTTTCCACGTATCTTTCGGGCAGCGGTACCGACATCGCCAGCGGCATGACCATTGATGCCGCTGATAACGTCTATGTTACCGGCACCACTACTTCCACCGCGGCCAGCGACGCCGGCAGCCCCACCAACCAGTTTCCCGCGAGCGCGACGCCACAATTTCAGGCCTTCCAGCCGATCACCCGCGGCGCCCCGATTCAGTTCTTCGTGACCGAAGTCGATACCCTGGCTGCAGGCATCGGAAGCATCCCTTACTCCACCTATTTCGGCGGTGGAGCGCCGAGCAACGGCACCGCCGTGGGCGGTAACATCGCGGTCGATACCACGGGCAACATCTATTTCACGGGCACCACCAACTTCATCTATACCGGGGAGAGTCCACTCACCGACTTTCCCATTCTGAATGCTTACCAGCCGTGCCTGGATCAGCCGCCGCCCTTGCAGCCCCAGAACCCTCAGATCTGCAGCAACAACACTGCCACCAGCACGGACGCGTTCGTGGCCAAGCTGAACAACCCCACCAACCTGAACCAGCAGGTGCCGCTGGCGTGGTCCACCTATTTTGGTGGAAGCAACACGGAAACCGGAACCGGCGTCGCCGTGGATGTGGGAGCGCTCAACGTCTACATCACCGGGGCGACGAATTCCTCTAACTTTATTCTCCCGACTACGATTGCGAATTTTTCCCCATACCAGCTATGCCTCGACGATCCGCCGAGTCCAAGCAATCCGAATCCGCCGAATCAAGCGAGCTGCCCGGCCATCGGCAATCCTCTTAGCAACGCCTACGTCGCCCGCTTCAACAACCCCTCCGGTGCCATCATGGCGCTAGGCTATTTTTCGTATCTGGGAGGGACCGGCCCCGACGCCGGCTTGGCGATCACCGTGGACCCTGCCAGCGACGCGCTCATCACAGGGTTTACGCAATCCCCCAATTTCCCCATCTTCCCCAACACCACCACTTGCGCCTCGCCGGCGGACTGCGTTCTCCAGCCTACTCTTCTCGGCCCGCAGAACGCGTTCTTTGGACGCCTGAATACCAAGACGCTGGCCGGGCAGGCCCCCGTGGGTGCAGATGTCACCTACTTTGGCGGGAGTGGCGTGGATCAGGGCACCAGCATCGCGATCGATCAGAACCTGAATACCTATTTCGCAGGCGATACCACGTCGCCAACAATGTCGCAGCCCATGTCTCCGCAAGCCAGCAACGGTGGTCCGCCGGGGACGTTCGATACCTTCGTGGTCCAGTTGGGCACAGTCGCCGATTTGGCCATCACCAACGCCCAGATTTCCAACCCCATATCTAACAATCAAGTGGCAGTGGGGACTCAAGTCTCTACCGTTTACACCGTGACCAACAATGGTCCGGATCTGGCCACGAATCTGGTGGTGTTGGGTACCATTCCTCCGGGCACGACCTACAACCTGGCCAGCGCCACTTCGGGGAATTGCTCGGCGACGGTCACGGCTGGTTCGGTGGCCTGCACCATTTCCGCGCTGCAAGCCGGCTCGACCGCTACGGTGACCATCTCGCTCACCCCCAACCAGCCGGGCGGGTATATGACCTCTCTCTCGGTTTCGTCGTCCAACAACGTCGATCCGAACCCGGCCAACAACAGTCAGGCCCTTTCCTTCACCGCGACTGGCTTCCTTCTCAGCGCCAGTCCCAACGCCTTTACCGTGCAAGCTGCTGGGGATACCGCCTTTTTTGCAGTCACCGTAACTCCTCAGCCGGTCTACGGTGCGAGTGTGTCCCTGGGTGTTACCGGCTTGCCGGCCGGCGCCAAGGCGACCTTTAGCCAGCCTCAGCTAAACCTGCCCAGTGAAAGCCCGGCCAGCAGCACGCTCACCATCGGCACCACGGCCCGCCCGGTGAACATTGGGAGCTTGCGGCCAGGACGCGGAGCGTTCTACGCGGCCTCTCTGGTATTCCCGGCGATGGCCTTCCTGGGATTCGGCGTGGGATTCGGAGCGCGTAATAAACGCCGCCGCCTTGCAGGGATGCTGATGATGTGCCTGCTGTTCGGATTGCTCTGGCTGCAACCGTCGTGCAACAGTAACACGACGCCCCCCATCACGGGCGGAACGCCGCCGGGCACCTACAACCTGGTAGTCAGCGCCACCGGCGGAACCTTCTCCAGGAACCAGACGGTGCAGTTGGTGGTGCCGTAAGAAAGTTGCTAGTGGTTAGTGGCTGGAAGAAACAGCGCAGGCACGGATAGCTTTGACTAGCAACTAGCCACTGCCGTTAAGCTCCCGCGGAAAGCTTGTGGTGGTTCTTGGCCTCGGCGATTCCGTACTGGCGGATCTTGTAAAGCAGAGCTTTGTAGCTGATCTGCAGAATCACGGCCGCCTGCTTGCGATTCCAGTTGGTTTGTTCCAGCGCTTGCGTGATGGCGAGCGCTTCAGCCTCGTCTTTCGCGCTACGCGCCAGCGACTTCAACCCTCCACCAGATTCTGAACTCCGAGTTCCAGGCTCGCTGCGGCCTCCGCCCGGACTGTCGTTTTTGGGCTGAAGTTCCGCGACCGCGAGATTCTCGTCGCCTAGAATCAAGTAGCGTTTGAGGAAGTTGTTCAGTTCGCGCAGATTGCCGGGCCAGGAATGGTCCTGGCAGGCCTGCAGCAGCGCGGGCGTGAGCGGCAACGGCGCGCGCGCGTATCGCTCGGCCATGCGCGTCATCGAGTGTTTCAACAGAATGGGCACTTCCTCTTTGCGTTCGCGCAGCGGAGGCAGATGCATGGTGAACGCGTTCAGGCGGTAATAAAGATCTTCCCGCAGACGCTTGCTGGCAAGAGCTTCCGGAATGTTGATGTTGGTGGCGGCGAGTATGCGCACGTCTACCTTGATCACCGAGCGGCTGCCCAGTCGTGAGAATTGCTGGTCCTGCAACACGTGCAGCAGCTTGGCCTGCAGCCCCGGAGGCATCTCGCCGATTTCATCCAGCAAGATCGTGCCCTTGTTGCATAGTTCGAACTTGCCCGGCTTGGCGTGCGTGGCGCCAGTAAACGCGCCGGGTTCGTAGCCGAACAATTCGCTTTCCAGCAGGTCGGCGGGCACGGCCGCGCAATTCACTTTCAGGAAGGTGCGATGAGCCCGTGGCGAGAGTTTGTGAATCAGCCGCGCCAGCACTTCTTTGCCGGTACCGCTTTCGCCCAGCAGCAGAACTGGAATATCCACGTTGGCGACCAGCGCCGCTTGCGAACGGATCTTGCGCATGGCCGGACTCGCCGCGATGAAAAACACGTCGTCGGCCAGCTCTTCGACCTCGCCGTTGTAGACTTGCTTTCCCTGGTCGAGACACAGGTCGAGCACCTTGTCGAGTTCGGCTTTTTGAAAAGGTTTGGTCAGATAGTCCTGCGCGCCCAGCCGCATGGCCTGCACTACTTTTTTCGTGTCGTTGACACAGGAGAGCATGACCACCTTCACGCCGGGGCGCATCTGGCGGAGTTTCTCCAGCGTCTCCAGACCATCAATGCCGGGCATGAGTACGTCCAGCAGAACCAAATCCGGGTGCAGTCCTTTTTCCACGCGTTGCAGCGCTTCTTCTCCTGTGGTGGCGGTCTCGACTTTGTAGTCGTCGACTTCCAGCAGTGTCCGGATGTAGCGGAGCATGCCCGGTTCGTCATCCACCAACAGGATCTTTGGAGCCTCACTCATCGTTTTTTTCCTTTGCCTGCGGCAGCAGCAACCGGCTTGTAGGGGAGAAGAAACGAAAACTTACAGCCTCCGCCAGGATCGCTTTCCACCCAGATTTTGCCGCCCATGGCTTGCACCAGGCGGCGCACAATCGCCAGGCCCAGCCCCATGCCCTCTTGATTCTCGTTGCCGGGAAGGCGGAAGAAATCGTCGAACACTTCCAAATGAAATTCCGCCGGAATTCCCGGTCCGGTATCAGACACGCTGACTTTGACTGCGTTGGGATGCGAAACGTTCTGGCGCCGCCGTTCGCCCGAACCGGAAGGCTGGCTGGCGGCGCGGCGTTCCCACATATGCGGCTCCGCATGCAACCACACCGTCCCGCCCGGCGGCGTGAACTTAAAAGAATTCTCCAGCAGATTCGAGATCACCCGCTCCAGCTTGGGAGTGTCGAGGGGAAAAGCGGGCAACTTGTCGTTGGCGAGAAAATAAAGCGCCAGACCTTTCTCTTGAAACCGGTTCGACCAGAGCCGGCAAACTTCCGACAGGCATTGGTTGATGTCGCCGGTGTCGAACCTCATGCGCAGCCCGCCGGTCTCGATCGCGCTGTAGGTCAGGAAGTCCTGAATGAATTGTTGCAGACGCTTGCCGCTGGTCCGCATATCGCCGAGCACTTCGCGCTGGCGGTCACTCAATGGGCCAAGTTTTTCGCTCTGCAACAGCTCGACGTAGCCGTTCAAAATAGAAAGCGGAGTCTTCAGATCGTGCGCCGCCGAGGCCAGCGCGTTGGTGGTGCGCTGAAAACGCTCCTGCAGCTCGGAATACTCCCGCAGCAGGTTTTCAGGGCTAGGCAGGTCCGCATCCGGACGCGTTTCCCGGACGCTGGACGCCTGCGAGGATGGTTCACTCCCAGAAGGGTCCGACACACACGTATTCTTCTGCGCGGTGGCCATTGCGGAGACCAAATAATTTGTGTGGGGAGGAACCGGCACTCAGTTCGCGACGAACAAGTGCGTATCTCAAAATATTATTCCGGGCAGAATACCTTGTCAACGAAAAATGCAACCGAATTACCCAAGTGTAGCAAAACCTTGCACTTCCCAAGCTTTCGGCCCATCGACGCGATTTTGCCGGTTTGCGAACAGAAAGCGAACAAAACACCCTGGAATGGCGGCTTTGATCGACGTTTCGGAGGCTCCATTGGTGGGCTATAGGTCTGACTTGGGGATGTTACCCCTTCCTCATGCCCGATTTGGCCCCCAAGGTGCTGCGCTACGGGCGGGAACGGGGGTGGTGTGCGCTCTGACGGAAGACATGGCGAAAGGCGAAAATGGCCCCGGCTGCCGTTAGCCATACCCGTTTTTGTCCGCAGCCGCGGCGAGGACGGCAAGGAGTTCCTGGAATTCGCCACTGCGCTCAATGTGAGCGCGGGAGGGATGCTTCTGGCGGTCCGCAGGGGCCTCCCCTCGCTGGCCGAGGTCCTTTTGGAGATTCCCAGCGCTCCGCTGGCTGCCTTGGCCTCTCTGCCCAAGGCATCTCGTAATCTGCGCGCCAAGGCGCTCCGTAGTGCGCAGTCCGCCGGTTGTCATCTTTTAGGGGTCAAATTCGCTCGCCCCCTGCTTAACTCGATCCATGCCAAAGCTGCCAAAAGACGGAAAGTTGGTTCTGCGGTGTGAAATTGTTTTCTCACGTGGCGTCTGCTTTCCGGTCGGACTATCCCTGCCTACAGTCACCAGCCGGTAACCAAAGAGATCTTTGGTAAGTTGCGATTGTTCAATAAGATAGGTAAATTCTTGAGAGCTTGCACAGGGTGCCGGTGGCTTTGGCGCTCGGGGTGCTTGAAAAGCGTTGTCCTCCCTCCACTCCCTCGCGGAGTCCGTTTATGACCACCACCAGCAGTGTTAGTTCGCTAGTCCAACCCTTGGGGGAGATGCCGCCTTCCGGGGTGGTATTTGGCCAAACTGCCGCCATGCAGGCGGTTCATGAGCGGCTAATGAAACTGGCCGGAGCCAACGTCCCTGTGCTGATTCAGGGAGAGAGCGGGACTGGAAAAGACATCATCGCCCGCATGATCCACGCCAACTCGCCGTGGAAGACCGGACCCTGGGTCAAAGTGAATTGCCCGGCGATTCCGGGAACCCTGCTCGAGAGTGAGCTGTTTGGCTACGAAAAGGGCGCGTTCACCGGAGCCTACGGTATGAAGCCGGGCCGCGTTGAAATGGCGCACCGCGGGACACTTTTCCTCGATGAGATTTCCGAATTGGACCTGGCACTGCAATCGAAGCTGCTGCAGTTGCTGCAGGATGGACAGTTCTGCCGCATCGGCGCCCAGGAAGACAAGAAAGTGGAAGTTCGCGTGGTCTGCGCTACTAACCGCAAACTGGAACAGGAAATCGAGAACGGCACCTTCCGCGCAGATTTGTACTACCGCATCAACGTGGTGAATCTTTACCTGCCGCCTTTGCGCGAGCGCGCTTCCGACATTCCCGAACTCGTGGATTACTTTCTGGAGTATCACAACCGCAAGTACAACTGCCGGGCCAAGCCGCTCTCGGGCGAACTGATGGCAGTTCTGGGGAAATACCATTGGCCGGGCAACATCCGCGAGCTGGAAAATCTGGTGAAGCGCTACGTGATTCTGGGCACCGAGGATGTGATTTCGAGCGACCTGACTCCGCGGGAAACAGATTTCATCAATTCCGACATTCCTCTGGACGGGCAAATCTCGCTGAAGAAACTCACGCGCCAGGCGGTGCGCGAATTGGAGCGGAAAGTTATCCTGAAGGTGTTGCAGACCCACCACTGGAATCGCAAGCAGGCGGCACGCGCGCTGAGCATCAGCTATCGCGCTCTGCTGTATAAGATTCGCGATGCCGGCTTGCCCTCGAACCGGGTAGTGAAGCGCCGCCAGGCGGAAGCCGCGGGAAACCAGGGCGTGGCGGCTGACTGAGCGAGTCAGACTTCAGACCTCGGACTTCGGACCTCGGGCTTCAGACCTGAGACCTCGGACTTCAGACCTGACATTGGTGCGGGCGGCCTTTGGCTTCGCCTAAAGAGGCTTGCAAAGGGTCAGAGGTCCGACGCCCGAGGTCGGCTTTTTCAGCCGTGCAGCTCCGATAGCGCCTTCTTGGCGTCGGCGTTGCTGGGGCTGATTTTCAGGGATCGTTCCAGTTGCTGGCGGGCCAGGGCAGGCTGGTTGGCCTTCTGATAGGCAAGGCCGAGGTGGTAGTGGACTTCGGCGTCGTCGGCTCCGCCCTGTTTTTCGCGGAGGCGCAACGATTCCTGGAACAGGCCGATCGCCGACTGATAGACGCCCTTCTTGTAATACGCCCAGCCCAGGGTGTCGGCGAAGTTGGGCGAATCGGGCACGCCGCGGCGCGCGGTCTGCGCCATAGCGAGAGCGACATCCACGTTGCCTCCTTGTTGCAGCATCAGATAAGCGAGATTGTTGGAAGCGCTCGGATTGTCGGGCTGGATCTGTAGCGCCCGCTGGTACATCCCTTTGGCCTGATCCCACTGGTTCTGCGATTCGTAGAGTTCGCCGGCGAGAATATAAAAAGCGGACTCGTGCGGATTGTCCTTAATCGATTGCAGATAGGTGGCGAGGGCCTGGCTGGCTTGACCTTCAGCAACCTGCACCTGGCCGAGCTTGACCAGGGCATCGCCGTTGTTCTTGTCGAGTTCGACCGCCTTGCGCAACGCGGCCTCGGCGCCCTTCAGATCTTTCCTGGTGTCGAATAGGCCGGTTCCAAGCAGGTCATAGAAGTTGCTGTTGTCGGGCGACTTCGCGATCTGCGCGTTGGCCGCCGCGATTGCTTTGTCGGGCTGCTTGTCCTTGATATAGGCAGCCATCAAGCCGCGCAGGCCTTCACCCGAAGAGGGATCCTTGTCCAGAGCCTGCTGGTAGAACTTCTCCGAGTCGGCGAACTGTTTCTGCAACATCCGGACATTGCCCAATTGCACGTACGGGGCGGCGCTCGAGGGCGCTAATTCCATGGCTTTATGCAAGTCAGATTCCGCTTCCGGCAATTTCTGGCGGGTGATTTCGACGGCCGCGCGCATCAGGAAACCATCGGCCAAGGCAGGCCGCGCGTTGATGAGCTGCTCAGACGTCTGGAGCAATCCCTCGGTATCGCCCCGGCGCATTTGCAGCGCGCCCAGGGCCAGCTGAGCATCCGTCATGTCAGGCTTCAGGCGGACGGCCTCGTGCCATTCCGATTCCGCACGATTGTCGTCGTGCTGCTGGTCAAACGCGATGCCAAGCTGGTAATGGGCGACGGGATTGTTCGGATCGTTGCGCAGCGCATCCTGGAGAGAACTGACCGCGCCGCTGGCATTGCCCTGGCGCAGTTGAATCTGACCGCGGTAAACCAGGGCCTCCACGTCGTGAGGATTGGCCTTCAGAATCTGATCGTTCAGCTTGGAGGCTTCGTCGATAGTGCCTTTCAGGATCAGCAGCTGAATGTAGTTCTTCTTTACCTGAACGTCATGCGGATGGTCACTGAACAAGGAGGCATACTCCGCCGTGGCCTTGTCGAGATCGCCGGTGGCGAAATAGAAATCCCCCAGCATGCGATAGCCTTCCGAGTTGTTGGGCAGGTCGGCCTTGGTTTGCCGGAGAAGGGTCTCGACATCGCCGCGCTTGCCCTCGGACATCAGCAGGCGCACCAGAGCGGCACGAGGAGCGGGATCCTGCAAGTCTGTGGCAATGGCCTTGCGGAACTGCTGTTCGGCTTCCGGGAAACGATTGCGCGACTGGTAGAAACCTCCCAGAGCCAGTTGTGCGTTCATCGCCTTGGGTCCGACGTCGGCGGCTGTCTTGAAGTTCTGTTCCGCCTGATCCGGCAGATCGGCTTTCATCTGGAGCAGAGCCAGACTCAGGTACGATTCGGATCGCTTGGGATCGGCGTTAATCCCTTCTTGCATCTCCTGCATGGCGTCTACCAGTTTGTCAGTCGCGGCATAGTAGCTAGACCATGCTTCGTGGGTTTCTGGGCTGTTGGGGTCTTTTTGGCGCAGCAGATCGAGGTGAGTCTTGGCCTGTTTCAGATTCTCGGGCAGCCGGGACGCGATCAACAGGCTGGCCAGTTCGGCGTGCGCAGGATAGATGGAGGGATCGAGTTCCACGGCGCGGGAGAGTTCGGCAAACGCCTGAGGCCAGTTTTGCAGTTTGACGAAGGATTCCCCGAGCTGATAATGCGCCTGCGCAAAACTCGGGTCCACCTGTACCGCGTTGCTGAACTGAATGACTGCTTCGCGGTAGCGCTGCTGCTGGAAATAGCGAAGTCCGCTGTCCAGGTATTTCTGCTTTTTAACGTTGGGATCGCGGGAGCATCCGGGCAGAAACAACGTCACCAGTAAGCACAGCAGAAGCCATCCGAGGGCAGAGGAACGACGCATGATGTCTCTCCAAACGAAACTTGCGGGGAGGATAAAAAGATGAGCTGCGGTACGCTTCATCATACTGCAAGGCGCACGACGACATAAAGTTACGGGCGTACTAGCGGGTCCCGGTTCGCAACCGGATGACAGACAAGGCATCGCCGTCAACGTTGGCTCCAAACCTCCGGCGTACACGCAAGGAAGCCACCCAGTCGCTGCTGGGAAGTGGGAGCGCGATCGATCTCCTCGCTTACGCAGCATTTGCTCGAGGCTGTGATGTTTTGAGCCATTCTGCACAGTATTGCTCCAGCAAATGAGCGATTCTAGCAGTGCCTCGAAAGAGCAGTTTTAGCCGCCATACCAGACTGCCTGCTGGCTCGAGACCGGGCATCTCCCCGCCGCAATTGCGGATTCGCGCGGTGTTGCCGATCCCTTCATCGGTCAGGATGCGCAACCGGGTGCACTCGGCATCAGAGGCTGCTCGCGAGGGTTGGGCGGTGTATGAAGAGACCGCGCTTTGGTCCACGAAATGAGGCTCTACTGTATGAAAAAAGCAATGTTTTTATCTGCGATGCTCAGTCTCGGGTCGCTGTGCTGGGCCGGGTCAGAACGCTCAGAACGCAAAAATGCCGTGGACCGAATGAACAATGCGGCCGAAGTGCTACACGAGATCATGGCCGCGCCGGACCGGCGCATTTCCGAAGAGACGATGAAGCGGGCGAAGTGCGTAGCGGTTATACCCCACCTGATGAAAGGTGGATTCGTTTTCGGAGCGGAGCACGGTAAAGGTGTGGCCACCTGCCGGACGGCCAGGGGTTGGAGTGCGCCGGCGTTCATCAAAATTGAAGGCGGCAGCTGGGGAACGCAGATTGGGGTCGAGGCCGTAGACCTGGTCATGGTCATCAAGAGCGAAAAAGGTATGCAGAAGCTACTTTCGAGCAAATTCGAAATCGGAAGAGACGCATCGGCAGCAGTGGGACCGGTGGGGCGGCATTCCTCGGAAAACACCGACTTGAAGCTGGATACATTGATCCTAACCTACTCTCGTGCCCAGGGGGCTTTCCTCGGGATGACCTTCGACGGTGCGTTGGTGCGCGGGGACAACGGGTCCAGACACGCCATGTACGGGCCCAGGGTCACCACTCGAGCCACTCTGCTGGGTCGAGTGGCGGCGCCGGCTGCAGCACGACCGTTCCTCGACGCAGTCCGAGGAGCCAAACTCCAAGCTATAGTACAAACTGCCAAAAAGTGAGCTCGTCGCCGTCGCCAACCTGAGCTTCGCGTTTTAGATTTAGCGTGCGGGCCACGGCCTTTTCAGCGTGGAATGTAGTCGTCAAGCAGGGGAACGATGCCTCCGGCAAACGGCAGGACGCGCCGGTAGGCGTCGTCCGGGCTCTCACCGGCGTAAATCGGCGTGATGATGCGGATCAATGCTCCGTCGCTGCGATGCAGCCTGATCGAATCTTTCACCAGATAATACCGGGCCCAATACTCGCTGGCCACGCCCCGGTCGTGCGCCCAATACCAGTACAAAGCCAACTGCCGCATCTCGCCCTTGGCGATGACCACGCGGTTCGCGGGAAAGGGCGCGTGGCCGGGAAAGGAAAGGTCAACCTGCGCGGAATCGACGGGCAGCCAGCCAGCGCCGGGAAGGCAGTTCTTGGGCGAATGGATGGTGTCGCCAGCTCGTTGGCTGGGAAAATATGCGATGAGAAGATTCACCAACGGGTATTGGTCCTGGCCAGCAGTGTAGTCGCGGTAGAGAAATTCGCCCGGCCCCAGGACGTCGCGGGTTGCCTGCTCGATGGACAAATCGACGCCGCTCCTTGGACCCAGTTGTGCCGGGAAGGATTCAATTGGCTTGGCCTGAACAATCACCTCCGAGCCGCCGTACGCCTTGAGAGACACGGCCGTTAAAACGAGCAGTGACGCGGCAAACCAAAAACGGCGTCCCGAGGCGGGCTGGTCGCGATCGTATCCTTCTGACGAAGAACGAGGTTCCTGGGGGCCTGGGTCGGGCCAGAAGAACCGTATCAAAACGTGAACCAAGTAAAGCAGAAACAGGGATACTACGAAGACCAGCCAGCCCTCGAAGAAATGGAAAAACCCCTGCGCCTTATCCGGATCCCAGTACTGCACGGCCAGGCCGGTCCCGATGATGCGGGCGCTGTTGGCGGCGACCGCAATCGGCAGCGACACCAGCGCCAGAATCCAGCGCACGACGACTCTGCTCTCCATCAGATAGCCGTAGATAATGGCGAGGCAGGCCAGTGACATGAGAGAGCGGATGCCGCTGCAGGCCTCGGCAACATTCAGGGTCATGGTTGCCAGCGTGATCAGATTGCCTTCGCGAAGCACGGGGACGTGAAACCAGGGCAGAGCGTCGGCCGCAATCTGGGACGCCAGCAACTGCAGCGGAAATGTGATCTGGTTGAACACGATCCTGGGCGGGGGGATCATAAAAAGAAGGAAGGCCCAGGGAAACAAGATCGCGCGAAAAAACCTCAATCCCCGAAACAGCACGACCAGGCCGGCGATCAGCAACAAGATGGAAAGACGAGCCAGAAAGATTTCGGCTCCCAGTTGGCCGACGACGAGGACTGCGAGCGCGCAAGCCAGCAGCACAAAGCCAGACCATGAAGGTTTGAGAGCGATTCGGGAAAGCCTTCCGCGCTCCTGCCAGATCACAAACGCGGAAAAAAGCGGTACGAAGAAACCGTGGGAGAAGTCGGAATCGGGCGCGGCCCACTGCGAGACCAGGTGATAGAGCGTGGGCCCGTAGAGCCAAAGTGAGATTGCGGCCAGAACCACCGCTTGCCAGAATGGGATCGCGGGCTTAATAAGCCTCCCCTTGACTTCGCGCAACCGTGCATGCGAGGGCGTCACCAGAGACTCGCTTTGCACAAGCTGGCTCAAGGTAAGTGCTTCTTCAGCGTAGGGGAGATTTGAGCATAAGCGAAAGCCGAGGGCTAAGCAACAGGAAGCCCCGGCCCCGTTTGCAATTGAGATGCGGTCGCGGCGGCGGATCGCAGAATCGGGGGCTGAGAAGTCGCGTAATCGACGATATATGCTCTAGCTGGCAAATGTTTGGATTTCGATTATCATAGAAGGGCACTCTGAAGGGCATTCTGAACGGCACTCCGAGTGGCAGTCTCATCGACCAGGCCTCACAAAGTGGGCAAAACTTTTCCCAATGGGCGATGACATTTCCGAAAACCCTCCCTCCCGGGCTGTCCTGGCCATTGTTTCATTCATGTAAACACATGAAACAATTGTAGTTAGGTGTGCGTACAGTTTGGTCTAACAAAGCGAGCTTGTGGAAGGGTTCGTGCTCTTATTCAGGCTGTGGGATGCCAAGGATAGGGCTGCGCTTACCCCTCGGAACCGCCAAAGATGAGTAAAGAAATGCCTGAAGTTGCCAAGTTTGAGGATGGAGGAGAAGGCTTGTCGCCCGTCCATGCAGCAGGCGGATTCGTCGAGGGTCTCAGCCCCAGTATGCGTGCGGTGGAGGCGGTTATCCGGGAGTTGGCGCGGAGCGAGGTTCCGGTATTGCTCTTGGCGGAGCTCGGCGCGGGCAAGCATGCGACGGCGCAGCGCATCCACGAAATGTCGCGGCGCAGCGCGGAGCCGTTTCGTGCGGTTACGTGCGCTACGTGGAAATACGAGGAGATGGCGGCTCGCGAGAACGGCCTGTTCAAGCGGGGCACGATCTTTTTGGACGAGCTCGCGGATTTGAGTCTGGAAGGCCAGGCGCGGATCATGGAATTGCTGCCGCAAGTCGAGAACCACGGATCAAGCCCGAACGAAGCGGCGCGGCTGATTTGCGGGAGCGCGAGAGATCTCGAACTGGAAGTGAGGGCGGGGCGTCTGCGCGAAGATCTTTACTACCGCATCAGTGGAGTTTGTTTGCGATTGCCTCCGTTGCGCCAGCGAAGGGAAGACATACCGCTGCTGATCGAGCATTTTCTGGAGAAGTATGCGCGGGGGTTGCGCCGGCCTGTGCCCCGTTTGAGCGACGAAACGCTGCATCTGTTCCAGGATTATTCCTGGCCGGGCAACGTCCGGGAACTCGAGAACGCGGCCGAAGCGGTGGTGGTGCTGGGCAACGAGGACGTTGCCATGGGCGGGCTGCGCGCGTTATTGAGCCGGCCCGAGGCCGGCGGTAATGGGACGCGGGTTTCGCTGAAGCAAGCGGCGCGGGCAGCGTCGCGCGTAGCCGAAAAGGAACTGATTCTAAGGGTCCTGACCCGCACGCGCTGGAATCGTCGGCGTGCCGCGGAGGAGTTGCAGATCAGCTACAAGGCCCTGTTGTACAAGATGAAACAAATTGGATGCAGCGAATACGGTTCTTCCTAGCTGCACGGAGAAAGAGAACGCATGAAGAGAGCGATCAAACTGGCCGGCGTGGCGATGGTGGCGTTGTACGTGGGGTGCTGTGCTATGTCCGCTTCGGCGCAGGATGGCAATGTGGCGAATAAGCCTGAGGCGGCGGACGTCAAGCCGGCGGAGGGAGTCACCTCGGACTATACCCTGGGCGCCGATGACCAACTGCATATCACGGTTTGGAAAGAGCCGGACTTGACCGTGACTTTGCCGGTGCGTCCCGACGGCAAGATCTCGTTGCCGCTGATCAACGACATTCCCGCGGCGGGGCTGACCCCGATGCAGCTGAAGGACTCCATTACCGAGAAGCTGAAAAAATACATTGCCGATCCGCGCGTGACCGTGGTGGTGGTGGCCATGCACAGCCGCAGGGTCTTCGTGACCGGCGAAGTTACGCACCCGGGGGCTATGCCATTGCTGCCAAGCATGACGGTCTTGCAGGCGCTGGCAACTTCTGGGTTCACGCAGTTTGCCAATCTGAAGGGGATTTATGTGCTGCGTACAGTAAACGGTGCACAGACCAGGCTGCCGTTCAATTACCGCGAAGTGGTGAAGGGACATCATCCCGAGCAAAACATTCTGCTGAAATCGGGCGATACCGTGGTGGTCCCGTAAGACGGCTCGAATGAGAAAACGGCAAAACATCTCGATTCTGGCCGTGGTGGCCTTGGCACTCGGGTCGGCGTGCGCGCAGGATAGTTCTGCCCCTCAGTCCGCCCCGGGAAGTGTTCCGGATACCCAGCAGGAGCCGGCTATTCCGCCCACGGCACCCGCTCCAGCCTATGGCCAGCCCAATGCAGTCCCGATCGAGGAGAATCCCCCGATCTCGGGATTGGATCAGCCCGCTCTGGGCCCGCATTCCGCGCCTCTGAGTTATCTGCAGCCGGGTGCGACGGTGAGTGAATCGGCAGATTCCAACGTGGCCAATACGTTAGCCGGGGGCGACAACCTGCGTTCGGTCAGCCGCGGGCTGGGAACGTTGTCAATGCGGCGCCTGTGGAGCAGTTACAGCCTCTCCCTCGATTACGCGGGCGGCGTCGGCTACTACAATGCGCCCGGCCTGGGACTGAAGTCGCTGCAGAGCCTGGATCTTGACCAGAAGATCACCTGGAAGCGCGGCCAGCTCGCGCTGCGCGACGATTTCAGTTATCTGCCGGAAGGCAACTTTACTTCCCCCTACGGTTCGTTGAACTCGGAGCCAGGAGCGTCAGGGGGAGCTTTGGGCCAGGGCTTTTTTGGCGGAAACACCTTCGGGGCACTGGGGGAAGTCCCACGCCTGATGAATTTGGGCGTGGCGGACCTTACCGAGAATCTCACGCCCAAGTCCGCGCTCACGCTGGCGGGCGGATATGACCTGGTGCATTTTTATGGGACCGATCCAGAACTGGGGGGCGCGCCATTCCTCGGAAGTTCGGAAGTTTCGGCGCAGGGCGGGTACAACCGCGTGGTGACGCCGCACGATCAGATGGCGCTGATCTATGGCTACCAGGGGTTCCGTTTCAGCCCAGGGGGATGTACGTTGATTGGGAGCGCATGTGTGGGGCCGTCGCCCTTGCCGAGTACGGCATTTCACACCCAAGTAATACAACTGGCGTATGCTCACCGCATTTCTGGACGGCTGGATTTTACGATGGCTGCGGGACCGCAAATCATTCAGCTCAGTGTGTGCACGATACAGTCTGGATTGTGTGTTTACAACACGACTAATGCGGATGTGCGCCTGGGAGTGGCGGGGCGAGCCATATTGCGCTACAAATTCCCGAAAACGAGTCTGGAACTGAGCTACCGGCGCATGACCACGAACGGAAGCGGTTTCTTCGCGGGAGCGCAAACCGACGTGGCGCGCCTGCAGGCAAGCCGTCCGATCAGCCGGGTGTGGAGCGGTTTTGCGGACATGGGTTACGCGCGAAACAGCCGCCTCAATCCGCAGAACGGCTCCGGCATCAACGCGAATATCTACACTTACGGTTTTGCTGGTGCAGGACTGCATCGCATGCTGGGGCGGAACTTCCATGCTTTTGCCAGCTACCAGTTCAACGAACTGAGTTTCGATCGATCGGTTTGCGGAAACGCGAACGGCTGCAGTCACATTTCACAGCGGCACATAGGAACGATAGGACTGGATTGGACCCCCCGGCCGATCCGGGTTGACTGATTTGGTCGACTGATTTCATCGGCTTCCGCCGAAGGCGGGACAGCCAGAACGGACACAAGGATGATTGCGAATCGCGAACTGACTATTGACGATTATCTCTCGATGCTGCGCCGGAGGGCGAAGGTGATCCTGATCCCCGCGCTGCTGGCGCCGCTGGCGGGATACCTGGTTTCCCACGCGTTCCCGGCCAAGTACACCTCGGAAGCGCTGATCCTGGTGGAAGGCCAGAAGGTGCCAGAGACCATGGTGCAGCCCGTGGTCAGCGAAGACCTCACGGCCCGCATCGCCACTTTGCAGCAGCAGGTGTTGAGCCGGAGCGCGCTGCAGCCGGTGGTCGAGCGCTTGCAACTCAGCAAGACGCCGCAAGGCGTGGACGACGTGATCGAGAACATCCGCGCCAATATGACGGTCGAACCGGTGCCTGATCTCAGCCAGATCGGCACTACGACGGTCAAGAAAAAGCCTGGGCAGGGCAGTCCCGTGCCGGGTTTCTATTTGAAGTACACCGCTCCTAACCCCCGCGAGGCGCAGGCAGTGTGTAGCGAGCTGACGTCTTTGATGATCACCGACAACGGCAAGTTCATTGACGCGGCGGCTGCCGGTACGAGCGACGTGTTGAGTAAGGGACTCGAAGACGCGAAGAGTCATCTGGACGATCTGGATGCCAAGATGGCTGCTTTCAAGAAGCAGTATGTGGGACAGTTGCCGGAAGATCAGGACAGCAATCTGAAGATCCTGACAGGACTGAACTCGCAATTGGAAGCACATACCCAGACGCTGAACCGAGAGCAGCAGGACAAGGCCTACGCTGAATCATTGCTGGGGCAGCAGGTGTCGGCCTGGAAGGCGTCGCAGGAATCGACCAATCCGCAGACCCTGCAAAAACAGCTGAACGAATTGCAATCCCAGCTGCCGGAACTGGAGGCGCGCTATACCGCGGATCATCCGGATGTGGTCAAAACCAAGGCGGACATTGCCGAGGTGAAGAAGAGACTGGACGAGATTAACAAGGCCAGCGGGCAAACTCCTGCGTCCACCGATTCGCAGGCCTCGGCCAACGAGCCGGCGGAGATTCAGAAACTACGGCTGCAAATCCACCAGTATGGCGATGCCATCGCGGCCGCCGCGCGCGATCAGAAGAGGTTGCAGGAAGAAATCGCGGTGTACCAGGGCCGGTTGACGCTGACTCCGACCGTCGAAGCGGCGTACAAGCTGTTGGACCGGGATTACGAAAATGCGCAGAAAAATTACCAGGATCTGCTGGCCGACAAGAGCAAGGCCGATCTGACCGCAAAGATGAACCTGCAACAGCAGGGCGAGCGAATGTTTCCCCTGAACCCCGCCAGCATGCCCGAGGATCCCAGTTTCCCTAACCGCTTGCTGTTCGCCGCCGGTGGTCTGGGTGCAGGGCTGGTTCTGGGGCTGGGGCTTGCCATGTGGATGGAGCTGCGCGATAACTCGATTCGCACCGAAGCGGACGCTGAGGCAGCTCTGGAATTGCCTTTACTGGTGGCAGTGCCCTGGGTGGTCAGCACCGAGGTTGGCACCAACGGCAACACGGGGTTCTGGAAGGGCAATAAGGACAAGGACAAAGATAAAGACAAGCACAGGGAGACCATCGGCGCTTAACCGAGAACCTTAATCGGAAACCCGGGCCAAGCAATTCGCCAGAGAAAACGCCATGTACAAAGAGTTCTACGGACTGCGAGCGAATCCGTTCAACGTGAACCCGGACCCGCGTTATCTGTTTCTGACGCGGCACACCGAGGAGGCGCTGGCGTGCCTGACGTATGGCATCCAGAGCCGCAAGGGATTCGTGCTGCTCACCGGCGAGGTGGGCACGGGCAAGACCACGCTGATCAATAAGCTGCTGGAGTGGTTGCGCCTGCAGCAGGTGGCGACGGCGTTCATTTTCAACTCGCGCATGAACGTTCCGCAGTTTCTGGATTACATGATGGCGGATTTCGGCATTCCCTGCGATTCCAGGGCCAAGAGCCAGATCCTGTTGCGGCTCTACAACTGGCTGCTGGACCGCTACCGGGCGGGAGAGACGGCGGTGCTGATTGTCGACGAGGCGCAGAACTTGTCGGAAGAAGTGCTGGAAGAAATCCGCATGCTCACAAACCTGGAAACCTTCACCGAGAAGCTGCTGCAGATCGTGCTGGTGGGGCAACCGGAACTGGAGCAGAAGTTAAGGCAGCCGCAACTGCGGCAACTGCGCCAGCGGCTTACTTTAAGGGCCAAGACGCATGCGCTCACCCTGGACGAGACCCGGGCTTACGTGCAGCAGCGGTTGCGCATTGCGGGATCGAACGGGCAGCAGATTTTTGATCCGGAAGCGCTGGCAGCGGTGCACCGGTTTGCCAGCGGAATACCGCGAGTGATCAACCTGCTTTGCGAACACTGCCTGGTGAGCGCGTTTGTGGACCAGCAGAAAATGATCGGAGCGCCGGTGGTGGAAGCCGTAGCCCGCGATTTTGATCTTGGCGACATGGCGAGCGCGGATGTAGTCGCATCGCCAACGCCGCCGAACTCGGACGCACCCAAGTTTGACGTAGTGGAAGCGTTGCGGTCGCTGGCTACGCTAGCTGACCGCTTACGCCAGACCGAAGAAAAAGACCTCCCCAAAGAAGGGAAACTATGAGCCGCATTCATGAAGCGTTGAAGAAAGCCGAGCAGGAACGAGCCACTGCGCAAGGGGGAGCCATGTCCGGCTTCCCAGCGCCGGAGATTTCGGAAATGGAGCAGGAGGCGCAGGTTCCGGCGGCAACTCTCAGGCCGCAGCCGCTGACCCCGGCGTTAGCCAATCCATTCAACTCGGACACCTTGTTGTCGCGCTGTCCGCAGCTGGCGTGGAAAGCCGACACCACGACCATGCTGTTTCTGAACGGCAACGACCACGCTCCGGGCACCGAGGAATTCCGGACGCTGCGTTCGCGCCTGTATCACCTTCGCGAAAAGATGCCGCTGAAGAAGTTGCTGATCACCAGCGCTCTGCCCAAGGAAGGCAAGTCGTTTACCGCGGCCAACCTGGCCCAGGTGATGGTGCGCCAGCACGGGCGCCGGGCGCTGCTCATTGACGCCGACCTGCGCGGGCCGCGCCTGCATCAGATGCTGGGAACGACCTCGAGTCCCGGGCTGTCCGAATACCTGCAAGGGCAAAATGACGAATTCTCCATCATGCAGCGGGGACCGCTGGAAAACCTGTTCTTCATTCCCAGCGGCAACGCGATCAAGGATCCGGCGGAGCTGGTCGGCAATGGCCGCCTGCAATCGCTGTTACAGCGGCTGGAGCCGTTGTTTGACTGGATCATTATGGATTCGCCCCCGGCAGTGCCAGTGTCGGATGCGAGCGTGCTGGCCAAGGCGTGCGACGGAGTCCTGATGGTGGTGCGCTCGAATGTGACGCCGTCGGATGCGGCCCGCAGGGCGCTCCAGGAGTTTCCTGAGAAGGCGCTGCTGGGTGTGATTCTCAACGGGGCCAGCGGCGACACGGCGCAGTACGCGCGCTACTACTACGAGGCATACGAAAACGGCGCCAAGGCAGTCAAGGCCTAGAAGTTGAGACTCCTGTGATCCGGCTCTTCAAAGTCTACTACCCGATGCGCACGCTGGTTCTGCTGGCGGGCGAAGCCCTGATCGTGGGGCTCTCGTTCGTGGCGGGAATGCTGTTGGTGCACCAGCTGCATGATCGGGAATACGGCATCCTGCAGTTCAGCAACGAACTGTTCATCGAGGGTGGATACCTGAAGGTTTTGGCGATCACAGGAATTGTGCTGCTGGTTTCTCATCGGTTCGATTTGTACGACGAACCCCAAACCACCGGCAGATGGGTGCAGACATTCCGGTTGTTGTTTGTGCTCGGTTTCGTTGTGCTGGCGCTGGCGGTGGTTCTCAAACTTCGTCCTACCCTGCTTCCCGGAAAGTATTCGGCGGGGTGGGGTGTGATCATTCTGATCTTCACACTTTTCGGCTGGCGTGCCGTTTTTGGCTGGCTGGCGAAACAGCCTTATTTCCGCGAGCGAGTCTACGTGCTTGGTACGGGGGAGCGCGCGGAAGAGCTGGTGAAAGGCCTGCGGCGGCGAACGGGGCTGGGAGTGGACGTTGCCGGGTGGAGCGGAAACCTGGTGGGAGAGTTGACGCGCGACAACGTGGCAGCGGACCTGATGAGCGCGGTCAGGGAAAAGCGGGTTCACCGGGTCATCGTGGCCATGCCAGACCGGCGAGGGACGCTTCCGGTGGAGGAACTGCTGGATCTAAGGCTGACTGGTGTGAGGGTGGAGGAAGCCACCAATTGGCTGGAAAAGATGTCGGGAAAGATCGAAGTCGAGCAGCTGTATCCGAGTTGGCTGATTTATGCCGAGGGCTTCCGCTCCAGCACTTTCTTTCGGATGATGCGACGAGTGCTAAATTTTTCCGTCGCATTCGTGGCCCTGTTGCTGTCGCTTCCACTGCTTCCTTTCGTTTGGTTCGCAGTGAAGCTGAGCTCGCCTGGTCCGGCGCTTTATCACCAGAAGCGCGTGGGCAGGCGCGGGAAAAGTTTCTACTGCCATAAATTCCGCACCATGCGCCAGGATGCGGAAGCGGACACGGGGGCTACCTGGGCGGCGGATAACGATCCCCGCATTACACGGATTGGCAAGTTTCTGCGCTCTTCGCGGCTCGATGAGATTCCGCAGCTATGGTGTGTATTGAAGGGCGACATGCATTTCGTGGGACCGCGTCCGGAACGGCCGGAATTTGTGGAATGGTTGAGCAAAGAGATTCCCTACTACCACGTGCGCCACATGGTGCGTCCCGGTATTACCGGCTGGGCCCAGGTGATGTACAAGTACGGAAACACCAAGGAGGACGCGCTCGAAAAGCTGCAATACGATTTGTTCTACATCAAGAACGCCTCCCCCGCGCTGGATTTGTGGATCGTGTTCCAAACCATCAAGATCGTGATGCTGGGCCGGGGCGCGCAATGAATGGCCACGCTTTCCAGCACTGCCAAATCTGTCCTATGGATTTGATGGAGGGCTGCGCCGCCTTACTACGAACCGTCCGCGATTTCCGTCGCCGCACCCGGAGGCCACAATGAAGCTGCGGAGTCTGTGGAGCAACGTTTTCGGGAGACGGATGACACATCGGCTGATCCGGCTGTTTCTACCCGGTCTGGTGTGGAATCAGGAAATTTACGGGAGCGTGGTCCGGCGGTACGTGACGCGGGAAACGAAATGGCTGGACGTCGGCTGCGGATGGCGGATGCTGGGCGAAGATCTTGAGCCGATGGAAGACGGCCTGGTGGCGAGTGCCGGCAAAGTTGTGGGATGTGACATGGATCTCCAAAGTTTGAGCAAGCATCGAAACATTCGCAATCTCGTCCTCGGGTCTGCGCAGGCCCTTCCGTTTCGAGATGCCAGCTTCGACCTGCTTACCTGCAACATGGTGGTGGAGCACTTGAGCGATCCGCGGGGGGCATTTTTGCAAATGGCGCGAATGCTGGCGCCTGGCGGACGGCTGATTCTCCATACGCCCAACCTGCTGAACTACGCGGTTTTTATGAATCACACCGTGGCGCGCCTGGTTCCGAGGAAGCTTCTGCTCAGGCTCATAAAATGGAATGACAGGCGAGACCCAAATGACGTGTTCATTACTTTTTACCGGGCGAACACGGTCCAACGCCTGCGGGAGATCTGCGGGGAACTTGGTTTCCAGGAAGAGTCCCGGCGCATCCTGACGCCACCGCAGCCTTTTTTTAATTTTTTCGCTCCTTTCGCGTTGCTGCAGATATTGTTCATGCGGCTGACCATGTCATCGCGCTATTTTCGCAAGTTCGGAGCGACCATTCTGATGGTGCTGGTATACGCAGCGGCGGATTCGGACGCTTCCGAAAAAACGTCTCGGCCGGAAGCGGTCTGCACCTAACCGGACATGGATCTCCGAGGGAAACGGAACGACGGAACGGAACCGCGGAAACAGGGCGACTGAGAATGCATCGACGGGAACAGAGCGAATGAAGTGGGTATTCTGGGCAGCTACCGGGGTTATCGCCTATACGTACGTGGGATATGCCTGCTGGTTGCGGCTGCGTATGCTTTGGCGTTCCTGCCCGGTGAGGCGTGCAGAGTGTGCGCCGCCGGTTTCAATTGCAATGGTGGTGCGCAACGAAGAGCAGGTTCTGGAAACGAAGCTGCGAAACTTGTTCGAACTGGATTATCCCGAAGAGCGCTGCCGGATCGTGGTAGTGTCCGATGGATCCACCGACCGAACCGAAGCGATCCTGCGCGAGCACGGGAATAATTCGCGGCTAAGTGTGGTAATGAAGCAACTATCGGAAGGCAAGGCGTCCGGGCTGAACGACGCGCTGAAACTGGCCGACGGCGAGATTGTGGTGTTTACCGACGCACGCCAGAGGATTGAACCGGGAGCGGTGAAGTTGCTGGTAGAAAATTTCGCCGACCCCGATGTGGGATGCGTTAGCGGAGAGTTGATGCTGGGTGATCCGGCGAACGGCGAATCCGGAGAGGGGATCGGCGTCTACTGGCGGATCGAGAAATGGATCCGCGAACTGGAGGCGCAGTCGGGCTCGGTGGTAGGTGCAACCGGGGCGCTCTATGCGGTGCGCCGGGAGTTGCTCACCGAGGTCCCTGCGGGGACGATTCTCGACGACGTGTATCTGCCCATGCAGGTGGTGCGACAGGGAAAGCGGGTGGTTTTTGATGCCAGGGCGCGGGCTTGGGACAGTCCAAATCTGGGAGCGGGAAGGGAATTCTCGCGGAAGGTGCGTACGCTCAGCGGCAATTATCAATTAGTGCAGTTGGCGCCATGGCTGTTGAGCGGGAGCAATCCGATTTGGCTTGAGTTTGTGAGCCACAAACTATTGCGCTTGGCGGTTCCCCTGGCGCTGGCGGCACTACTGCTGACATCGTTGGGACTGCATGGGCCCTTTTATCGAGGCGTGCTGATCCTGCAACTGGGGTTCTATGCGCTGAGCGCGCTGGCCTTGAGTGGCTTGCTGAAGCGCGGCATGCTCGCACGCGTGGCCGATGCGGCTGGCACTTTTGTTTTGCTGAACGGCGCGGCGGTGGTGGCGATGGTGAATTTTGTTTCAGGAAGACGGGCGGTATGGACACGGTGAGCGAGATTTGGTCAGCTGTGATCGAGCAAGCGGAATCGAGAGGTTAGGCAGAACGAATTCATGACAACGGAAATCATACAAGCGAGAAGCAGAGTTCGTTCCGGCGGCGGCTGGATGGCCCGGGCTGAGTCCATGGCTTCGGGAGAGCGGCGCCCGCTGGTTTTTGGCGCGCTGGTGGTGTTCGCATGGCTTTATTACTACCGCCCTGAAGATTTCATCCCCGGGCTGCACTTCATTCCCATGGCGAAAATTGCCGGGGGCATTGGAGTGATCGCGCTGATCGGGGGAATGATGAGCGCGAGCAAAGTAAAAATACCGGGAGCGGTCAAGCTTCTCTGGCTGCTGCTTCTGCAAATGACAATCTGCATCCCTTTCGCATTGTGGAGGGGCGGCGCTTTTGCTACGGTTTTTGAGAAATTTTACAAAGGCGTGGTCGTGGCCATGCTGATCAGCATGGCGGTGGTTACGGTGCGCGAGCTGCGGAAGCTGCTCTGGATCCAGGTAAGCGCGGTCGCGCTGGTCACGTTTGTCTCCATCCTGGCGCGCCATCACGACGGCGAGGGCCGGCTTTCCGGAGTTCAGCTGGGCATTCTGGAGAACCCCAACGACCTTGCCATTAACATTGCCATCAGCTTCCCGCTGGGTGTGGCTTTCATGTTGCATGCCCGAGGATTAAAGAAGGCGCTGTGGGGGGCCGGGTTGGTGTTCATGAGCCTCGGCATTGTGCTGACCTACTCGCGAAGCGGATTACTGGCGTTCATTATCAGCGTCGCGATTTGTGTGTGGGAATACGGCATCAAGGGGAAACGGCGCTCGCTGATTCTTGCCAGCGCCGTCACCATGGTGCTGGGCATGGGGATCGCGCTTTCCAGCTCGCACTATCGGGCACGAGTAGAAAGCATCGTGCTCGGCAACATCCAAGGTTCGGGCGACAAAGGATCCCTGGAAGCGCGGAAAGCCTTGCTGAAGAAGAGCGTGATTATTGCCGTGACGCACCCACTCTTTGGCGTGGGCCCCGGTTGCTTCGTGCTGGTGGATAAGGGATGGGTGGTGGCGCATAACACCTACACGGAGCTGGCCGCGGAATCGGGTATACCGGCGCTGCTATTCTTCCTTCTGGCGATTGCTGCCGCTTTCAGAAACATCGCCAAGGTTCGGAAGTCGCCTCAGTATCAGGACGATCCAGAATTCAAACTTTTCACGCAAGCCCTGTGGGCGGGGCTGGTGGCGTATCTGGCGGGGGCGTGTTTTGCTTCTACCGAGTACAACTTGTATCCGTATTTTATGGTGGCCTATACCTGCGCCATGGTGCGGATCACTAACCAGCCCGCGCCTAGCTCTGCGCCGGGAAAGAAAGGGCAACGTTTCAGCAAAGTAACCTATGACCGAATTCCCAGACCGCAACCGATCTGGAGTCGCTGACGAAGTCCTGTCGGTGCTGCAGTGCATTTCTTGTCGCGGCCGCCTCGAGGATCGAGGCGGCGAGTTGACCTGTTCGAGCTGCGGCCGGAAGTATCCGCGAGTGAATGGCGTGTTCCGCTTTGTGGACGAGCAGCAATATGCCGGAAGCTTTGGTTTTCAATGGCATGTGCACGCGCGCACCCAGCTGGACACAAAGGAGAGCACGCGCTCGGAACGGGCCTTCCGGCGGCGCACCGGCTTTCGTCCCGAAGATCTCGCGGGCAAGCTGGTGCTCGACGTGGGGTGCGGCATGGGACGATTCGCAGAGGTGGCCACTCGTTGGGGTGCGCACGTGGTTGGCATCGACCTCAGTCTGGCGGCGGAAGTAGCGGCGAGGAATCTGCAGGAGCGAACGGCGACAATTTTTCAGGCCGATGTTTTCAAACTGCCTTTTGCGCCGGAGAGCTTCGATTTCATTTACAGCATTGGAGTGCTGCACCATACTCCGGATTGCGAACGGGCATTCAAGATGCTACCGGGATTGCTGAAGCCGGGCGGGCGGATCGCCATCTGGCTCTACAGTAAGTACAACAACTGGTACAAGATGAGCGATGTGTACCGCAAGCTGACCCGGCGTATGCCGCCGAAGCTGTTGCACAAGCTATGCTACGGAGTGATTCCGCTGTATGGAGTGCACAAAGTATTTCGCGCCATTCCTGTGATCGGTAACCCCGCGAGCAGAGCTCTGGCCTACGCGATTCCGATGGCGTTTCACGAAGATCCCAAGTGGCGAATTTTGGATACGTTTGACTGGTATTCGCCGTGGTACCAGTCGAAGCATACCTATGAAGAAGTGTTTCGCTGGTTTGAAGACTGCGGGCTGGACGATCTGCGGGTAATCCTGCAGCCGATTGCGGTGAGCGGCCGCAGGCCAGCAACAGTTGCAGCGGGTGCAGTCCACGACCGGGTTTCCGTTCCCGGAGGTGAGAGCCTCGATGTCCGGGCACTCGAAGTCCCCGCACAGGTGGAACGATGTGTGGAATAGCCGGAATGATCGGACGTTCGGGCGAAGCGGTGAGGCCCGACCAGGTCCGGCGCATGACGGACACGATCGTGCATCGCGGGCCGGACGGTGAGGGCATTCATACAAGGGGCAACGTCGGCCTGGGGATGCGCCGGCTGAGCATCATTGATCTGGTCGGCGGCAACCAGCCTATCTACAATGAAGACTGCTCCGTGGCCGTGGTTTTCAACGGCGAAATCTACAATTATCTTGAGCTACGCGCGGAGCTGGAGAGCCGCGGCCACCTGTTCCGCACTCATTCGGATACGGAAGTGATCGTGCATCTCTACGAAGAGATGGGCGCCGATTGCGTCACCAAACTGCGCGGCATGTTTGCCATCGCTTTGTATGACGAACGGCGGCAGTCGCTGCTGCTGGCGCGTGACCGCTTGGGCAAGAAGCCGCTGCATTACGCCATGCATGAAGGCCGGCTCCTGTTCGCCTCCGAGATCAAGGCGATACTGGCGGTCGTCCCGGAGCTGGCCGAGATAAATCTGGAAGGTCTGCTGCAGTATTTCTACTGGGGATATATTCCCGATCCGCTCACCGCGTTTCGGAAAATCCAGAAGCTGCCGCCGGGATATTTGCTGGAGTATGCATACGGGAAGATTGCCATTCGTCAATATTGGGACCTGCCCGCGTATGGCAGCCATGCGCCGGGTTCCGAGGAGGAATGCCTGGAAGAACTGGAGCGGCGGCTGGCGGAGGCGGTGCGCATCCGGCTGGTCAGCGACGTGCCGTTGGGCGTGCTCTTGAGCGGTGGCGTGGATTCATCCATCGTGGTGGCGTTGATGGCGCGAGCCAGTTCGTCTCCCGTAAAGACTTTCTCCATCGGATTCCGGGCTGCGCAGTTTGACGAGTCCGAGTACGCGAGGCTGGTGGCTGAACGATTTGAGACCGATCATCACGAACTGATCGTTGATCCCAACATCGAAGAGACGCTCGATTTTCTTTCCACTACGCTGGAAGAACCCTTCGGCGACTCGTCCATGCTGCCCACGTATTACGTTTGCCGGATGGCTCGGCAGGGGGTGACCGTGGCGCTTTCGGGCGATGGCGGCGACGAGTTGTTCGCGGGATACGATCGCTATCAGGTCGCGATGAACCGGCGGTCGGTGGGCATGCCGGCCTGGATGGGCCGCGTCTATCGCGATCAGCTGCACCCTCGGTTGCCGGCGTGCGTATACGGAAAGAATCGGGCGTGGAATGCTTCGCTCGGGGCGCGCGATCGCTATCTGGACGATGTTTCCTATTTCCCGGCGCTGGACCGAGAGCGCGGCTTCTTCACGGAGGAGTTCCTGCGCAGTGCTTCCCGTTGTCCGCAGCCGCTGCGGCAGTTTCAGAAGTATTACGAGCAAGCCCCCGCGAGCGATCCGCTCAGCCGTTTGCTCTACCTTGACACCAAGACTTATTTGGCGGCTGACATCCTGGCCAAGGTGGACCGCATGAGCATGGCCACCTCGCTCGAAGCGCGCGTGCCCATGCTGGATCATGAATTTGTGGAGTGGGTGGCGAGTTTGCCGATCGAGTGGAAGTTCCGCAAGGGCACGCGCAAATACATTCTGAAGAAACTGGCTGAGCGCCTGGGTATTCCTGGGGAATTGCTCCATCGCCGCAAGCAGGGATTCCAGCTACCTCTCGTCGATTGGATGCGCAATGAATTGAAGGCGCAATTTCTCCACATTCTTCTCGAACCCCGTACCCTGCAGCGAGGCTACTTTAAGCCAGAAGCGGTTCGCGCACTGGTGGACGAACATTTACGGGGGCGCCGCAACCGCTCCGGCTTGCTGTGGCGGATGCTGATCCTGGAACTGTGGCACAGGAATTTTCTCGAGGCAGGACATATTTCGGCCGCCGCGAGTGGGACTGGCGCGTGGCTCAACCAGAGCACCGCCGAGAGCACCGCACTCTGACTCGAACATGCAGAACGCATTTCAGGACGCAATGACCGATGCGGCGACGGGAACGAGAAGCACGGCGCCGGTGTTCGTGCTGGGATCGCCGCGCTCCGGAACCACACTGCTCTACCACATGCTGCTCTCCGCGGGAAACTTCGCCGTCTACCGGGCGGAGTCGGAAGCGTTGCATTTGCTCGAACCCCGCTTTGGCGACCTGAGCGTCGAGAAAAACAAAAGACGTCTGATGCAGGAGTGGGTGAAGACCCGCTTGTTCACAGCCACCGGTCTCGAAGCGGCGTCGCTGCAAGAACGGGTGATGGCGGAATGCCGCAACGGCGGTGACTTTCTGCGCATTGTGATGGAGGAAACGGCGCGGCGACAGGGAGTGGCGCGCTGGGCGGAGTGCACGCCCGACCATCTGCTCTATCTGCCGCGCATAAAGCAGACCATTCCGGAAGCGCTGGTCATTCACATCATCCGCGATGGACGCGATGTCGCGCTTTCGATGGAGCGGCAGAATTATCCTCGGAAACTTCCCTGGGACCTGAGTTTGCGGCGCATGGCTGCGGGCCTTTATTGGGAATGGATGGTGCGCAATGGGCGTGAGTTGGGTCGGGAACTTGGTCCGGATTATATCGAGGTGCATTACGAAGATCTGGTCAGCCGGCCGCAGCAGGTTCTGGACCAGCTTTCTCCTTTTATCGGGCAGGCGTTGGACTACGAACAGATTCAGCGAGTTGGCATTGGCTCCGTGAGCCAGCCGAATACTTCGTTCAAAGCAGAGGCGGAAGGCGATGGCTTCAACCCGGTGCAGCGCTGGAAGAAGCACTTCGCGCCCGCGGAATTGGCGATTTTCGAAGAGTTGCTGGGTGACGCTCTTCCGCAGTTCGGCTACGCTCGGGAGACGAAGGTCGAGAAAAAAAGTATCGGCTTACGGATGCTGCGCGCCCAGTACCTGGCGTTTTTCGACGCTAAGTTATATCTGAGGACGAGAACTCCACTGGGGCGAATGCTGGTCACTCGAGATCTCTCCCGGCTGTGAGTTGTGCAGGTCTGAGGGGCAGCACGCTCAAGGCAAGATGACGGAACCGACTAAAATCCTGCAGATTGGCAACTATCCACCGCCGATGTGTGGGTGGGCCATTCAGACCAAACTGGTGGTCGACGAACTGCGCCGGCGGGGACACGTTTGCGAGATTCTCAAGATCAACGAAAATCGTGAGATAAAGAGTCCGGAATACGTGGATGTGCAGGGTGGTCTCGACTATCTCCGCAAAGTGTGGCGTTACGCGGCGCGAGGCTACCGCCTGAATGTTCACGTAAACGGTATGTCGAAGAAAGGGTATTGGCTGGCGTTGATTGCGGTGTCAGTTGGCCGTTGGTTGCGAGGGTCGCCGCTGGTGACCTTTCATGGCGGGCTGGACCAGATGTATTTTCCGAGATATGGCGCGAATCTCGAGCACTGGAAATTCAAGTTGCTGTTCCGCCTGGCGGCGGGAACAGCTTGTGACAGCGCCGACATCAAAGAGGCGATCGAGCGTTATGGAACTCCGGCTGAAAAAGTAGTGGCGATCGCCACCTTCTCATCGCAGTATCTGGATTTCAGCGTCGTGCCCTTACCCCGGGAAACAGAGAGTTTTCTGCAAACTCATGATCCAGTGATTTTCTCGTATGTGTCTTTTCGGCCGGAATACCGGTTGGAGTTGCTGCGGGAAGCCATGGCGGACTACGGCAAGAGTTATCCCAACGCCGGTTTCGTCTGGCTGGGATTTCCTGCCAGGGAGTTCCCTTCGGCGGAGGAGTTCGTGAAAGACTGGCCGGAAGCGGAACGCCAGAGCCTGCTCCTGCTGGGCAACTTGACCCATGACCAGTTTCTGACTTTACTCACTCGCAGCCGGATTAACCTGAGAACGCCGGCGTGCGACGGGGTTGCCGCTTCGGTGCTGGAATCGCTAGCGTTGGGCGTGCCGGTTGTGGCCAGCGAGAACGGGAGGCGTCCGAAAGGTGTCGTGACTTACAACGATACCGACGCCGCCGACATGTGCGCCAAGCTTATCTACGCAACCCAGCACATCGAAGAAGTGAAGCTTGGCATTCCCACGCAAGGAAGCGAGGACAATGCCAGCGACAATGTGGGGAAGATGGCGGACTGGCTGTCAGGAGAATCTTTCGCAGAGGCAAATCGGGAAGTATTGGCGATACGCTAGCCCCGGTGACTAGCTGTATAGGCGGCTCAGTCCGCTCCGGACGTGGCATTCTCAATCGCTTCCAAGTCCGCTCCCAGGTCTTTTCCATCAGTTCCGGCCGCTTTGCATCTGCTCTGCGGCTGCAGATGAAAATCGACGACTCGGTCTTTTTCCGCTGCAGCGAAACCTACCGCCTGAACATTTTTGATGGCCAGATTCCCCTTGGGCCAATTCTTGCCGCCTCCAACCACTGCGTTATGCGTGACCGTGGCGTTGGTGAAGCAACTCCCGAGCAATCCTGCCATGCCCTGCCGTTGCGGTTGAAACGCGCAGTTCTCGGCGCCGCCACCGGTTGAGGTAACTTCCAGCATGCCGATGCTAACGATGCTGTTGGTGAAAACGAAATTTGAAATCTTGGGAATCGACATGCGCACTCCCAGATTGAACAAGACTCGCGGAGGGAAGGCGGTCAGGTGGTTCAGGTTTAAATCGTGCAGCGGAGGCCCAGTGGCGGAGATTTGAGCGAAGACGCCGTTGCCCCCGGCAACTTCCCCAGCAATGTCTTCAAACAGAACATCGTGAATGCTGTAGCGGCCTCCATCGGCGGATGCGCCGCCGGCGTCGGAAAGGCCATTGCCGATCTGCATGCCGCTAGCCATGTGTGCGACGCGGTTGTAGCGAATAGTGACATCGTTGACCCGGCAGGCGGGGCACTTGTTGTTCTGATTTTTGGGGGTGAGCAGGATGGCGAATCCAGCCTGCGAAAATCCTCCCCAAACGTTTTCCATGAGATTGCCCTCGAGCAGGACCCGCTGCGCGTTCTTTAATTCAAAAATATTTTTCACGATGAAGGGATGTCCGTCCCGGCCTCCGACAAAATTCGGCGCGCCCGGTTTCCAGGTGGTGGGGCGGAAAAAGTGGTTGTGCCGGATTTCGACGTCTGTGGGGGCGGTGGTCGCGGCTCCTCCGCCGAAAATAATCACTTCACCGGCAGCCTCCAGAAAATTGTTTACGATCTTGAACGGTCCCATGGGATCGTCTCCGAGCCCGCCGGAAACGGCCTGGGAATCCACGCAAGATCCGGTCTTGGCTACGCAGTGGAAATCGGTGAAAAACGAATCGACCACGGCGACGTAACGGGTGTGGCTTAACATAATGCCGCGCGCGGTCTCGTCCTGAGGCGTGCCGTGAATCCATACGCGATCGAAGATCAGGTGGTGGGCCTGGCCGTTGGGCCCAATGACGTTGTGTACCACGACCGGGGCAGGGGCGCGCGTGATTTCCAAGCCCAGGAAGCGATAGTGACCAGCGCCTTCGGCAAATGTGATGGGCCCGGCCCCGCCCTTGGTGTCCGACTCAATTTTGGCCATTACGTTTTCGGTGGTGGCGCAATTGAATGGAGGCCGGCCGGGAAGCGATGCCACGCCCGCATAACAGGGTGTGATGCGCGTGCCTTCGGGAGGCAACTTGGAATCTGCAGCGCTGGTGCGCAGGATAATCCAATGAGAATCGTCGCAATGCTTGTCGGGCAATAGAAATTTTCCGGTGAAGGTGGCCCCAGCCTGGAGTTGGATGGTGTCTCCACAGGAGGCATGGGCCAGCGCCTGCGCGAGATCGTCACCGGCGCGCAGCAGCACGGTTTTTCCAGGGGCGGGGGTCGCACTCAGCGAACTCGAAACGTGCTCGCGGGGCAACTCGGCGGGGCCATCGAACTCCCCTTTGGCGGCGGAGGTTGAAGAAGGAAGGGGAGCAGAGGAGTCGGACTGGGCACACGCCGCAGGAGAAATCAGGAGGGTTGCGAAAAAAAGAACCAGTCCGTACGCGACGCCTGAGAAAACACTGTGGCCGAAACGCTTCATGAATTCTCGCTTCTTTTCGCGCGGATGGGCCCAAGACCGCGACTCGCCGACAAAGTCGTGCGAAACGATCCCGGTTGGTAAGTCTCAATCCAAGTTTACCAGTTTGGTTATGCCACGAGGCTGGACGGGTCAGGCTGATTCTGTGGCCGTTGATTCAACGGCTGCTCATTCCACATTCGCGGTGGCGGCGGCCACGGCGTCGATGTCAGCACCCAGGTCTTTGCCGTCGCTGGCCGCGTTCTTGTAGGGACTCGAGGGCTGCAGATGGTAGTCGCCGCCATTACCGTTGTTGTAACTAACGAATTGGACGGTGATCGCGTTCGCCGGAAACATGTTTCCCGAGGGCCACGATGAGGAAAATCTGTCCGGGCTGGCGATGATCGCATTGGCCTGGAACGAGTACGAAGTGAAGCAGGCATTGAGGGTGGGGAGCGGAGAATCAGAGAACGCGCAGTTCGACGGACCACCGCCGGTGGACCGCATGGGAGGCGATCCGGCGTTGATGATGCTGTTGGTGAAGGTGAAGCCGGTCATCTGGGGATTGACCCGCGTATCGTCTCCGATGTTGAACATGACGTCAGGCGGGAAGGCGGTGACGTGATCGATGGCCACGCTTTGCAGCACTGGCGAACCGTTCCCCATGGAAACCTGAGCGAAATTGCCGGTGCCGTGAAATCTTGCCGGATCGATATCGTCGACGACGATGTCGTGAATGCTGTACCGTTTGCCGGCCAATGCTGCGCCGCCGTTGTCAGAAAGGCCGTCGCCAATCTGCAATCCCGAGGCGACGTGACTGATTGTGCCGTAACGGATCGTCACGTCCGTGACCTGACAGATGGGGCAAACGTTCTTCGTTCCAATGGCCTGGTTCTTGGGCGTCAGCAGAATTCCAAAGCCGCTCTGCGAGAAACCGCCCCAGCTGTCTTCCAGAACGTTGCCTTCGAACAGCACGCGTTGTGCGTTCTTGAGCTCAAAAAGGTTCTTCACGATGAAGGGATTGCCGTCGACTCCACCGACGAACGCGGGATTTCCACGTTTCCAGGTCAGGGGTTTGAACATGTGATTGCGGCGGATCTCGATATCTGTCGGGGTCTGAGTGGCCGCCCCGCCGCCGAACAGAATGCTTTGCGCCGCCGCTTCGAGGAAGTTGTCCACAATCTGGTATAGGCCCATCACATGGTCACCGGTCCCGCCGCTGATGGCCTGCGAATCTCCACAAGCGCCGGTTTTCGCGATGCAGTGAAAATCCGTAAAGAAGGAATCGACAACCGCAATGTAGGTGGTTCCGCCCAGCTGAATTCCGCGGCCGGTCTCTTCCTGCGCGGTGCCGTGCATCCACAGGCGGTCGAATACGATGTGGTCTGCGGTGCCGTCCGGCACGATGGAAGCCAGACTGTAAACCACCGATCCGCGATTCCGGCGCGTTACTTCAAGCCCGAGCAGGCGATAGTGATTGGCCCCAGAGGCAAACTGGATCGGCCCGGATCCAGTCTTGGATTCCATCACCAGTTTGGCCATCACATTGGCCGTGGAAACGCAGTGAAAATCAGGCCGCCCCGGCAAAGACGGGACGCCAGCATAGCAGGGAGTGATTCGCGTGCCTTCTTGCGGCAACGCGGAATCAGGGGAACTGGTGCGGACTACGATCCAGTGATTGTCGTCACAAGCCTTAGCTGGAAAACTGAAAAGTCCCATATAGGTCGCGCCAGCCTGCAGTTCGATGGTGTCGCCGCACTTCGCGTTGTTGAGCGCCGACTGAGGGTCTCCGCCTTCGACCACGTTGATGACCGAGCCCGGGGCAGGAGTGTAGGCCATGGCACTATGAACGAACTCACGGGGCAACTCGGCCGGACCGTCGAAGGTTCCGCTGCTGGCGAGCCTGACCGGCGAACGAGCCGATGAGTTTGTCGACAAAATGAGCGATCGGCTGCCGCTGCGCGCACTCGTATTCCCGGCGGCTGCAGGCGAAAAGACAATGCCGCTTCGTGACGATGTTTCCGAGGTCAAGCTCCTGCCCGGGTCAAGAGATACTCGCTGCGGCGACAAAGCGGAACTGATGCCCCCTGGAGATGGCGAAAGTCCGGCTTTCGCGTCCAGACGGGAGCGATCAGCGATGCTTTCATTCCGCGTGGGCAAACTTGCCGTCGTGGCCGCCGTCACCCCAGGCGTAGTCTTGGGCGTGATCAGCAGCGTCGCGGTTGCAACGCTGTCATGGGTCGTAACGCTCCTGGCCGTAATGCGAATCTCCGTGTCGGATGCAACCTCCGGGGCGACGTAGAGTCCGCTTGTGAAAATCTGGCCCATACTCGCCGACCAGACCACGCCAGAATTGCTGTTGTTCGTGACCGTGGCCGTGAACTGCTGGCGAGACCCTGAAGCTAATGTCCCTGTGCCGGTGGAAATGCTGATCGCCGGGTGCTGCGCTTGATCCTGCGGCGCAAGTCCAGAGGGCGATACCAGGCCGCCGCAGGCCACCAGCGTAAACGTTGCCAGACACAGGACGAGGGTTGCAATCGTGGTTCGGACTTGTGCGGGGTTGGTGCGCGGTCCGCTAGCATGGGGGAATGCCGTCGACATGAGACCTCTTCAGTTTTTTCGCAATTTGTCGGGAAGCCCTCTTTCGATTCCCTCGTAAAGTCAATCTATGAGAATCGCGCTGTGGGAAAACAGATCACTTTTGGGCAGTGTCCGTACTCGGAAGGGTCCTGGCCCCGGACACACGGAAGTACACGCGGCGGACTCGTTCAAAAAACCAGAGATGGCACCTCAACCACAAAGACTGGGACGATGTCAAAGATGGTTACCGCGAATCGGGTGGGAAATACTGATAAGAGTCAGGAATGCTTCCGGCTCAGAAGCCAACTGCGCACGGTGTCGTAAGCCGCGTTGCCGAGCAGGCGCGCTGCGGCGCCTCGCGTAGCCTCGAGCAAGCGGGTTGCGAAAAGCCCTTCACCACGGCAGATACCGGCAAAGACCTGAGGCCCGGTATTTCGCAACACCGCCACACGGCCGAGCGTAAACGGATTGGTTTGCGAGGAATTCGCTGCAGTGCGGCTGGTGGCCATCGACTGAAACTGCGCCACTTTTACCGCCTGCAGAACCCGAGCATCCCACCTTCCCCCTGGACAGGAAAAGTGGTTCACCGCGCGCCCGGTGATTTGCTCCAGCTGATTCTTGGCTCCGGCAGTTTCTTCGCGCAGTTGCCCGTCGTCGATGTCTGTGAGGTAAGGGTGAGTTGAGGAATGGCATCCGATCTCGAAGCCGAGATCGCACAATTCCCGCAACTGAGCGGGAGACAGGAAACCCGGCTTGCCCACCCAGCCGACAGTAACGTAGAACGTGGCGCCGGATCCCGCCTCTTTCAATATGGGTGCGCCGCACAGCAAGTCTGTTTCGCAGCCATCATCGAAGGTAATGGTCACGCCTTTCGTCGCCGCACTCGAGAGGAACTGGGTCACGCTCAGCCCCTGCCACCCGGCCTGCCTGAGGGATTGCATCTGGCCGCGAAAGTCAGATTCCGCGACGGCGTAACGCGCATATCCGGGCCCAGGCTGACAGAGAGGCCTGCCCGGACGCTCGAGTTCGTGATACATGAGGAATACAGTTCCCGGGTGAGCCATCAGAAAATCCTGCGCAGGTGCGCCTTGATCGACTCAGGTACGGTGAATCCCACCCGGTCGAGCATCCGTTTCGAGTTGGCCATGAACCCGCGAATGCGTTTGGACTTTGCTTGTAAGGCTTCGAATTCGGCCAGCATTTCCGCAGAGACGGCGCCAGAGGATGGCATTTGCCATCCATTTTTCTGGCCGAAATACGCTCCGGCCGACAGCGCTCGGAGAATGCTCTGCGGCCGATTCGAGTGGGAATCCACCTGCACGAAGAGTTCGCGAAATTGTTTCTTCCAATGCAGATCCTGGCCGAAGAAAGCATGCATATCGGACTGGCGTTGCCGCAACCGCTGCAGCAGGGCAAAGGTCCCAGGGCGGGGCGCGTACTGCCCGTCGTACTTTGAATTCCAGGTCTCGATGCCGTCTGGAAGAATCTGGAATTGTTCGATCCACTCGAAGAATTCATTCTTGGGATGGGCAATCACCGGGATCGCTGCCTGATCGCGGATGTGCTGGATCACTTCCTCCGGATCGGAAGAGTTGGTGCGCGTGCGGGCGCCGTAACCCAGCATGTGCATGCGATTCTCGCAGGAGTATTCCAGTCCAGCCACAAAGGTGAATTCGGGGTCGGACAAGGCATCGCATTCGCTTAAGTAAGAGCGCAGTTTCGCTTCGTCGAGGTGCTCCGCGTGATCGCTGATGCACAGGAATGAGCATCCGGCAGCGACAAAAATCTCGCGCAACTCGGGCAAAGTAAATTCGCCATCCGAGTATGTGCTGTGGATGTGAAGAGCGCCTTTAAGCATGCCTCTCCGGTCGCGCCATCTTAGTTACCCGCTGCGCAAAACTGATCCAGTCGCCGAGTTCAGGGAGCGGGTCTTGCCACTGGAAATTGTCGTGGAAAGTTCCGGCGACCGGAGTTATCACCGAGAGCAGCGTGCTCAGGGGTCCAGGGTAGGGCCGCGGATATCCCGGCGGAGTCCCGCGCCAGACTTCTAGCAGGTGGCGGAAGTCTCCCAATAACCACCGGCAGCGGACTCCGGTACGGTACTGAGCTACGGGAGACACGTCTCCCGATTCCGCCATCGTAGCCAAAAGCGCGGGGAAGTCGACTCCCGCATAGCAGGCCAAAGCCAGAGAAGTCCAGAACCGTCCGTTCACTTCCATGAACACCGGGCGCTGGCCGACGTGATGACGGAATTCAACCATGGCCACTCCGTGCCAGTGCAACGCTTCTAGAATTGCCAGCGACGCCTGGCGAATCTCAGGATCAGGTTCCACGCTGACGCGAACCGCGCTGCCAGAGCCAGTCGGGCGGACGTCGCGAATCCTGCGGTGCGCGAATTCGGCGCGCAACTTGCCGTGATGCATCAGGGCGAAATATCCCGTGCCCTCGCCTTCCACGAACTCCTGCACCAGTATGACAGAACAGGTTTTCGTCATCTGCTGGTAGGCGGCGTTGAATTCTTCTGGATTGCTCGCGTAACGCGGGCGACCGGTGGTGACGACGCCGGAAGAGAGAGATGAAGAGAGAGATGAAGATCGGAATTCTTCGGAGCTTCGCGGTTTCAGCACCACCGGAAAAACCACCGAGTTACACACCTCTCGGGCTTGCTCTGCTCCGGAGACAGCGATGGTCTGGGGCACGGCGATTCCCAAGGATGCGGCCAGGCGAACCGTCTCCTGTTTATCGAAGGCGCGCAGCAGGTCGGCGTGAGAAGGCAGAACCAACCTGGCGCCTACGCTGCACAACCGATCTCGTTGAGCAGAGAGTGGGAGGGTCGTGGCCTCCGTCATGGGAAGCACGAGGCTGCCGGTTTCGGTCTGCGCGATTTCCGCAATCCGCTCCACGAATGCCGTAGCATCCTCTTGAGGCGCGGGATATTGGAATGTTCCGCTGCAAAATCGCGACCACCCGGCTTTGGACCACGAGCCAGCCTCACCCACTAGAACGTGATGGCCCGCTTTCGCCAAGGACCGAACGCTGGCGACGGCCTGGTTCTGATTCCCGTTGAGGACAAGTATCCTCATGGGCCCACCGGCAGAGCGGGCCGGCCTTCCGGGTGAATGCGGTTCTGGAAATCTTCCATGGTGGTGCGCAGTACGTCAGCAAAGCGCTGCGCGATCTGCGCCCAGTCGTAGCGCAGAGCCAGAGACGCGGCTGCCTGCTCATATTCACGGCGCAGGGCGGGCTCGCGGAACAAGCGCAGAATATCTGCGGCGAAAGTGGCTGGATCGTCGGCCAGAAGCAAATCCCGGCCCGGCGTTACATCCAGACCCTCGGCGCCGATGGTAGTTGACACCACCGCCTTGCCCATGGCCATGGCCTCAAAAATCTTCAACCTGGTGCCTCCGCCGATGCGCAGCGGTACGATGACCACGGCGGCTGCGCTGAGAAAGTCGGCGACGGAAGGAACCGTCCCCGTCACCTCCACTTGCGTCGAAGCCAGGCGCTTTACACGGCCGTGCGGGTTTCGGCCCACAATTTGAAAGCGCGCTTCGGGGCAACCGGCCAGCACCGCGGGCCAAATCTCGCGGCAGAAATATTCCACGGCATCAATGTTGGGCTCCCAGTCCATGGACCCGGTGAAAGCGACAACGGGTGGGTTGCCGGGCGCCGAAGGTGTGACGCGATACTTGCTCGTATCCACTCCGGTGGGGACTACCGTGATCGGGCAGCGCGAGTCGAGCGCCTTCATTTCATTCCGATCGCCGTCGGAGACCGCGATGACGTGATGAAACTTTGCCAGCGCAGCTTTTTCATAGCGCGCCATCTTGCCGGCTTCGATGCGATAGGAAAGCTTGCGCCAAGGCGCCGACTCAGTTTGAGCCATACGCCGCCACAGGACGGTCTCAACGTTGTGCTGGAACAAGACCGTCGGGACGCGCAATTCGTCGGGAAAATTCAGGGACGCGGATAGGAAATCGCAAACCGCCACGTCAAAATGGTCGTCTACAGAACCATCCCCGGCAAGCCATTGCGTAACCGTCCGCCGCACTTCCGGGTGAGTGAACTTGGTGACCGCATAGGGTGCGCGCGCCGGCAGACGCAGGATGTAGTCCAGAGACTTGGCCAGCCTGGCTTCAGGTGCTGCCGTGTAAATGGTATGCGCGCCCGGCAGCTGGCGGACGATTTCCGCCTCATAGTTGAGGTCGCGGCTGCCGCCGTAGTAGGAAAGCAGGGTAACTTTGTGTTCACGGGCCAAATGCCGCAGCAGATTGTAGGAGCGGATCTTGCCCCCGGTATCTACCGGCAAAAGCTTTCCTGCCTTGACCCAAAGTATCTTCATCTCCGGAGCCGTTATCTGCACGTCCCTTCGTAACCCGACACACCGATTTCAGGGTCGATTATGATCGCAGAGCTCATGCCGGTTTCGATTCCCCTTCTCCAAGATAGCTCATGCAAACCAACCGCGGCAAAAGTGCCTCACAAACGAAAACCGCTCGTAACAGACCGGCGGAGCGGGGTTCTTCAGTGGCCTGGACGAGGAAAAGCGTCGCCGATAAGTGCTTTGTTTTCAATAGCGGGGCAGATTACCGGAGTGTGCCAAAAGCACCGGTGAAAGTAATCCACGGGGCCAGCCAAGAATGTACATTAGAAAGTGGGTGCCACCCTGGCAGGAACGCATTTCTGCCGGGGAGTTGACCCGATGGGACCGAATCGCGTGAGCAGAGCTGACCAGGATCAAGACACTGCCGTTTTGTCCCGCGCCCGGGCGCAGACCGATGACGTTCCGGCGTCGCGTCCCCGGCGCAAGGTCTTCTATCTGTTGGATTCGTTAAATGTCGGAGGTACCGAAACGCAGGCAGTCGAGTTGGCCCTCAGGCTCGACCCCAGCAAGTACGAAGTGACGCTGGGATGCTTACGGGCTCGCGGGCCGCTTCTGGAGAGATTGCAGGGGTCGTCGGTGACGGTGGTCGAGTTTTATCCCCAGGGGGGGCTTGATTCCGTCCGGGGAGTGTATCAACTGCTTCGCCTGGCAGCGTTTCTGCGGCGCGGTCGATTTGCAATCGTGCATACGCACGATATGTGGTCGAACTTGATGGGCGTTCCGGCGGCGTATCTGGCGCGGGTGTCGGTCATCATTTCCAGCCGGCGCGACCTCTCCCACTTTGACTGGTACAAACGCAAAGGCGCCTGGATGCGGAGGATACAGAACCTTTCGGAGGCGGTGCTGACCAACGCCGACGCGATCCGCACCGGCCTGATCGCTGACGACCACTTTGCTCCGGCGAAAGTTCGCGTGGTGCACAATGGAGTGGACCTGGAGCGTTTCTGCCGCAAGCCGGGGCTCAGAAGTCAACTATTTCCAGGCACGGAGCAGAACCAGTTGGCTGTGCTTGTGGGCAACATGCATAGCGATGTGAAGGGGCATCCCTGGCTGATTGCAGCGGCTCCTGCGATTGTGCGGGAATTTCCTGGAGTCCGCTTTGTTTTCGCCGGAGATGGCGAGCAGAGAAAAGCCTTCGAGCAGCAGGCCGCGCGCTTAGGGCTGGAGACAAATTTCCTGTTTCTCGGCCGCCGCAACGATATTCCTGAAGTTCTTGCCTGCTGCGACATCGCGATGCTTCCTTCGCGGGCCGAAGGCTTGCCCAACGCCGTGCTGGAATACCTGGCAGCGGGTTTGCCGGTCGTGGCGAGCAAGGTTGGCGGCAATGTTGAGATCGTCCGCGATGGCACGACGGGGTTGTTGGTGCCGCCGGAGGACTCTGACGCTCTGGCGGCGGCGCTGCTTCGGCTGCTGCGTGATCCCGAACTCGCCCGTAAGCTGGCTCAAGAGGGCCACCGCTTCGTCGAACAGAATTTCAGTTTCGAAAGATTGATTGCGGACGTGGACGGTCTCTACTCGGAACTTCTTCAGCAGCGAGGTTTTGGCGCATGACCGGGCACGCGAACTGGAACGATCGTTACCGGCGTCTGCGCTCCATGAGTCCGGCAGAGCTTGGCGACCGAATTCGCCAGCAGGTTCTGGCGCGCGCGGATTTTTTGCGCTATAAGCTCGGCGCCGATTTCAAACCAGTACCGCGGCCGCAGGAGGGAGCTTCGCACCCGCGCTTCTTTTTCTCCGCGGAAACAGTGCCGGCGCTGTGCTCGCAGTTGCGACAACGCCTTCCCTCCCACGCGGAAAGAATCGTCGAACAGGCAGGCAAGATTTGTCAGCACCGCTTCGACCTGCTGGGTTACGAAAACCTGGACTATGGTGCGCAGATCGATTGGCACTGCGACCTGGTCCACGGCAAACGCGCGCCGCAAAAACCATGGTTTCAAATTCACTATCTTGATTTTGCGGAAGTGGGCGACTGCAAAGTTACCTGGGAACTGAACCGGCATCAGCATCTTGTCACCCTGGCCAAAGCTTACCGCCTGACTGGCGACGAAAAGTTTGCCGCGGAACTGTTTCGCCAGTGGAGTCACTGGCACTTCGCGAATCCTTACCCCATTGGCGTGAACTGGGCTAGCAGTCTCGAAGTGGGCTTTCGTAGCCTTTCGTGGCTGTGGGTTTATTTTCTGCTCTCGGGATCGTCCGTGATGACGTCCGCCTTTCGATCGGAATGGCTGCAGGCGCTCGCAATCTCCGGTCGTCACATGGAGTGCTATCTCTCCACTTACTTCTCTCCGAACACGCACTTGCTGGGAGAAGGGGTAGCCCTGTTTTTTATCGGCACGCTGTGTCCGGAAATTCCAGCGTCGAAACGATGGCAGCAGCGGGGATGGGAAATCGTGCGGCAGGAAGCTGGCCGCCAGGTTCGGGCCGACGGGCTGCATTTCGAACAATCGACCTACTACCATGTCTACGCGCTGGATTTTTTTCTGCATGCGCTCGTTCTCGCATCGCTGAATGACATTCCTGTTCCGCCTGAGTTTCAGCGAACGATCGAGCGGATGCTTGATGCGCTTAGCCTTCTCGGCCGGGCAGGCCCTGTGCCTCGGCTGGGTGACGACGACGGCGGACGCCTGTTCGATCCGCGGCGTAATCGCAGCGAGCATCTTCTGGACCCACTGGCGATTGGCGCGGTTCTGTTCAGCCGGTCTGATTTCAAAGCAGTTTCCGGTGGCTTTACCGAAGAGGCGTTGTGGTTGCTGGGAGAAAGCGGCGCCGCAGAATTCGATCGACTGCCAACGACTCGAGCCGAGCAGAGTTCTACTGCATTACGCGATGGAGGACTCTATGTGATGGCCGCAGCGGACGCCGGGCAGCAACTGGTGATCGATTCAGGACCACAGGGCGCAGACACCGCGGGCCACGGCCACGCCGATGCGCTCAGCGTCACCGTCAACCATCGCAGGCGCGCTCTGTTGGTTGATTCCGGAACATTCGAGTACGTCGGCAGGAACTCAGAGCGCGACCGTTTTCGCGGAACCGACGCCCACAACACGTTGGTGGTCGATGCTCAGGATCAGGCCGAGCCCAAGGGACCGTTCAGTTGGGTGAAGCTGCCCAAAGTCACTGCGGAAGGCTGGATCAGCGGAAAAACCTTCGATCTCTTTGTGGGGAGCCACGATGGCTACACCCGACTGCTAGATCCGGTTCTACATCGACGCTGGATATTCTCGCTCAAGTCCCGTTTCTGGCTCGTGCGCGACCTGGCGGTGGGCAAGGGAAGCCATCAACTCGACCTTTTCTGGCATTTTGCTCCAACGCTTTCACGGCAAGGAACGGAAGGGAACGTGTTTCTTGATGGCAGTGGACAATCGGGGCTGTGTGTTCTGTCGGCGCAAGATCACGGCTGGGCGGCCGAGGTCAGCGAACAGGAATGCTCACCGGTTTATGGCCGCAAAGAACCTCATCAGGTTTTGCATTTCGGAACCCGCTGTGCTCTTCCCACGGAGTTCACGACTGTGCTGGTTCCGCTCACGAGTGCTAAAGCGGAAGTCGGACAGTTGATCGAGGTTCGGGAGTCCTCGACCGAAAAGCTCGTCAATGTATATCGTTATCGCACCGATCAAGATGAACATCACTTTTTGTTCGGCCTGAGAAAACCTTGGACATTTGGGCCGTGGACTGGCGACGCCGATTTTCTCTACTGGAGTCGAGCGCTCGATGGCTCATGGTCAAACCTGATCTGCTGCAGCGCTGCCCAGGTTGATTCCGGCGGAGTGAAGATCGTTTCTTCCTCGCGCCCCGTGTTGCGCTGCGAGATAATCAAAGTGGGCGATAAAATTGACGTTGTTTGCTCGGAGAAGGACGCGGTGGTGAGCACGGAAGCATTCGGCAACTTTTCCGTTGCCTCGGAACCGGCAGTATTGAGTGGTCTTTCCAGCCCCCGGAGCAAGAACTAGCTATGTGCGGAATCTGCGGTTTTTTCCTGACTGAGCGGCGGCAAAGAGCGAATCCTGAAGTTGTCGCCAGGATGAACCACCAGATCGCGCACCGGGGCCCGGATGACGACGGCTTCTTCGTCGAGGAAAATGTTGCCCTAGCCATGCGGCGGCTGAGCATCATTGATGTGAAGACAGGTCATCAGCCTCTGGCCAATGAAACCGGCGACATTTGGATCGTCTTCAATGGAGAAATTTACAACCACCAGCAACTGCGCATTGAACTCGAAGCCAAAGGCCACCACTATCACAGTCGCAGCGACACGGAGACGATTGTTCATCTCTACGAAGAATACGGGCGCGAGTGCGTACAACACTTGCGTGGCATGTTTGCCTTCGCGATTTGGGACCGTCGCCGCCGCCTCTTGTTTTGCGCTCGCGACCGCGTTGGCATCAAGCCTCTTTACTATCGCTGGGACGGCGGCGTATTCGTTTTTGGGTCGGAGATTAAAACTCTTCTTCAATACCCCGGGGTGAGTGCGCAATTCAACCGGAGTGCGCTCTCCGAATATCTCGCCTTCGGCTACATCACGGGTCCGGACACGATGTTCGAGGGCATCCACAAATTGATGCCTGGACATACGCTGGAGATTGGCGAAAACGGCAGCTTGAAAATCGATTCCTACTGGGACCTCGGTGTCGAAGCCGACGTCGAGTCGCGCCCGCGTGAATATTACGTCAAGAACTATCAGGAAAAGCTCGAACAATGCGTCGGTTCCCACCTGATGAGCGACGTGCCGCTGGGAGTGTTCCTTAGCGGAGGGTTGGATTCGAGCGCGATTGCAGCCTTGACGTCAAGAATTCGTGGCGATCAAATTCAGACTTTCGCCGTCGGCTACGGCGAAGAAGAATTCAGCGAGCTCCGTTACGCGCGCGAGGTCGCCGAACATATCCGCTCGGACCATCATGAGGTGCGGCTTAGCCGCCAGGAGTTCTTCGATGCGCTGCCGAAATTGATCTGGCATGAAGATGAACCTCTGGTCTGGCCCTCGAGTGTTTCCCTATATTTTGTGGCCCGGCTGGCGCGCGAGCGGGTAACGGTTGTGCTAACCGGCGAAGGCAGCGATGAAACCCTGGCCGGTTACACGCGTTATCCGTGGACCCTGCTGAATTTCAGAATGGACCAGGCCTATCGCGCGCTCACCCCCTCGGCGTTCCGTAGCTGGGTCCGTCGAGGGATGGAATCACCTCTGCTGACTGCGCCGCTGAGGCGCAAACTGGAACACACCTTTCTCTCTCGCGACGGAAACTCTTGGCCGTCGTTTTATTTCGACAACTTTTATTCAGCGTTTTCCGCGCGGGAGCAGTCCGACCTGTTGACGCCTGAGGCTCTCGCAACCGCGGGGGACGCGTACGCCGGCTCGATGGCGGCGTGGGAACGCTCCAAGGGAGATTTGTTGCACCGGCTGCTTTACACCGACATCAACGGGTACCTGATTGAGCTGCTGATGAAACAGGATCAAATGAGCATGGCTGCGTCCATCGAGAGCCGTGTCCCGTTTCTCGATCACGAACTGGTGGAATTCACGGCGCGGATTCCGTCCGCTTACGCGACCAAGGGCATGGCCGGGAAATTCATTCTGAAGGAAGCGGTGGAAGACATTCTCCCTGCGTCGATCATTTACCGCAAGAAGATGGGATTTCCCACACCGTGGGCGTACTGGCTGGCCGGTCCGCAGCTTGACGATCTCGAACGCACGCTGCTGGAGCCACGCAGTGCGGAGCGCGGCCTGTTCAAGCCAGATGCTGTCAAACGCATATTTGCCGAACATCGGGCTGGACATCGCGACCAGGGCAACCGCATCTGGCGGCTGCTGAATCTCGAACTGTGGCACCGCGTGTTCGTGGACTCCGAACCGGTCGACGCAATGACGATGACCTCGGCGCTCCGGAGTTCCGGCGTCTGATGACGCTCCGTGGGATGCTCGCGCCGCTTTCCCAGCGCTTCCAATGTTCCCAACACGTCATCGCCCGCAACATGCCTTAGCTCAACATGCTCGCTAGCACAAAACTCGCCACGCTCGGCCTGCTCAAGAACGCGCGGGTCTTTAATCTCGTCGCTGATAGCGCCTGGCGCCGGAAGCGGCTGCTCATCCTCTGCTACCACGGCATTTCCCTGGAGGATGAACACCTTTGGCGACCGGCCCTGTTCATGTCGTCCGATGTCCTGGAGCAGCGCCTGGAGACGCTCAGGAAAGGCTCATACTCTGTGTTGCCGCTGGGGGAAGCGTTGCAACGTCTCAAGGCCGGCAATCTGCCGCGTCGCGGCGTCGCGTTGACCTTCGATGACGGCACTTATGACTTCTACAAACAAGCTTATCCGCGACTCAGGAGCTTCGGATTTCCGGTCACGGTGTATCAGACCACTTACCACACGGATTACGAGCGTCCCGTTTTCAATCTGATCTGTTCTTACATGTTATGGCAGCGGCGCGCCGACGTGCTGCCTGCGGCGCCGGAACTTGGAGTTGCTGAACCGCTAGATCTGCGCACCGAGTTGGGCCGCCACCGGGTGGTGCGGGCGTTGATCGAGCGCGCTGAGCGCGAAAGTATGACAGGCCGTCAGAAAGACCAAGTGGCCGGGCGCCTTGCGCGACTCCTCGGCATCGACTACGAAGCGCTCGCGGCGAAGAGGATCCTTCAACTCATGAACGCTACGGAGTTGGGTGAAGTCGCGAGGGCCGGGCTTGACGTTCAGCTGCACACTCATCGCCACCAGACGCCCCTGGATGAAGCGCTCTTCCGGCGGGAAATCACTGATAACCGGGACCGCATCCGTAGCCTCACCGGAAACGAGGCAGTCCACTTTTGTTATCCCAGCGGAGTGCACCGGCCAGAGTTCCTGGCGTGGCTAAAAAAAGAAAATGTGATATCGGCCACGACCTGCGATGCGGGTCTGGCCACCGCGCAGAGCAACCCGCTTCTGTTGCCGAGGTTTGTCGATACGGCCAGGCGAAGCACAACAGAATTTGAAAGTTGGCTGGCCGGTGTGGGGGATCTGCTGGCCCGGCGGCGCGCCGCGACCCAACACTACGTGCCGCCCCGCGACTAACGCACGTGGGTAGACGCACGATGAAATTCTGCTGCTGCTTTTTCATCAGCGATGGAAATCTCATCGACTTCCCGCGAGGTCAGCGCAGGACGCAAAGCGCGCATCCAGGAATTAGTTTTCGAGCTTAGCTTAAGGCTGAAGAAGCTGCGGTAGAGCACCCGCGTCCATCCGAGCGCCAATGAACTGCCGCTGCTTTCCACCGATCTGGTCAGAGGGTATCCGAGTTGCGTCAGCGTCGGCCCCACCAATAGCTCAATCTGCGCCAACTGCGACTCCGTCAGTTGCGTCTTCCAACGGCCAACCGGATTGAACTCGGTGGCGGATTCCTTCCTGAACGACGTGTTGGGTTTGCCGACCGATCCCAGAGCTGTCCGCTGGATGCGTTCGTAATCGAGTTCGTGCTCGAGGAACGAACTAAGTTGGCTCAGCACGCCGCGGGGTTCAGAGACTAATTGTTCGAAGCGCACTTCCGTGTAGTCGGGCCCAAGACTCTGTCCCAAAGCTCGGCCCTTTTGCACCATCCACTCCCAATAGAGCGCGCAGCCCTCGGGTGTTTCGCGCTCCTTCCATGGAAAAGGACGGATATAGCGTTTCTGAGACAACGACACCGCTACGTCCCGACCGTCGCGGATCACATGAATGATAAGAGCATCGGGAATCGTCCGCTTGATCAGCGGCAGGTGAAGCATTTCTTCGGGAGCGTTTCCGGCCCAGCGCCGGGCGTTCTGCTGGCGCACTACTTCGTCCATAAAGATCCGCAGAAAATCGCCAGCATTCCGGCAGTCGGACAGAATCTTGGCTTCAATCTGTTCCCGTTCCAGCCCGGTAACCCGGAAGAGTTTGCTGCCCAGCCAAACGTTCAGCATCTGCTCCCGGTTGCTGCGCACGCTTAGGTCGCCGAAGCGCGGCGCAACCAGATTGAAAATATTGGATTCGCCTAAATAAACGGCAAATCCTCCGGCTGAGAGAAGCATGTCGTAAAGCAGGGTTGTGCCTGAGCGCGGACTGCCGACCACAAAAACCGGGGCGCAGCTTCGCTTGGCAGAGGGCGTCATAAAAGGCTCAGGGGCACGGTACGGAGTTGATGCTTCAGAAGCTTGTGGAAAGCGCGTGCGTTAGAATGAGGTGATTATACATTTCCGATCAACGATTCCGATCAACGAGCATCGAGAGCCGATCAAGTCAGGACGCGACTGGGGATGGGAAAGAACTGGATCAAGCGGTGCCTGATTGCCAGCGGCGCCACCCGGACGGCTGGAATTTTCGCCAGCAAGAAGGCAGTGATCCTGATGTATCACTCCGTGATGGACGATCCCACGCGCCTGGCCCTGAGCTTAGGCGAAATCATTCATTCAACCGCCGTGTTTCGGGGACAGATGGAACTGCTTGCCCGCAAGTATCATCCTGTTTCTCTGGACGATGTTTTGCTTTTTGTGCGTGGAGAGAAAGACCTTCCGGCTCGCCCGGTGGTTCTTACCTTCGATGACGGATATGCCGACAACCACGACGTAGCCATGCCCATCCTTAACCAAACCGGTGTGCCCGCGACTTTTTACGTCACGGTAAATTGCGTTGAGACCGGCACTCTGCCTTGGCCAAGTCACCTCCGTCACGCCTTTCTAACCACTCGTCGATCGCAGTGGGAGGAAGCGGGCGGGACGATCTGGCCGCTGAAGCAGGCTGCAGAACGCCAGCAGGCATTTCAGTGTGCGAGCGGCCACGCCGCCCGACTCGCCGGCCAACTCCAGAATGAGTTCGTGCATTCTGTCGAGGCCCAACTGGAGGTTGTGCCTCCTGACAAAACGGAAAAGTTGATGATGACTTGGGAGCAAGTTCGGGGCCTGGCCGCAAACGGCCACTCGGTCGGTTCTCACACGCTGACCCACCCCAACATGGCGCACATCACAGATGGCGAAGCCGCAACTGAGATGGCTCAATCGAAGCACCAACTGGAACAGGCGTTGCGCGCTCCAATTGTGCATTTTTCTTATCCCTGTCCCGCCTTATCGCCACACTGGAAGAAGAGCACGCTTGAGTTGAGCCGCAAGCTCGGCTACCTGACGGCTGTTACAACCGATGCTGGTCAGGTGCGCCGTCACGACGACCCACTCTCGCTTCATCGAACGCGGCCGACCAAAGATGTCGACGGTCTGCATTGGAATCTGGAGTGCAGTTTCCTGGGTCAGCCGAGGTAAGCTCAGCCGAGGTAAGGACAGCCGAGGTGGATTCAACCGAACGAAGCTCAAGCGATGCAGGCCTTTCAAGTTCTGATAAGCAAGAAGCCGAGAGAGCGATTCTGAGCAGGATACTCATTCTCGATGGCCACAGTGCCGCTACCCTGGCGTTTACCCGGTCGCTGGGCCGGGCGGGACATTGGGTCGCCGTCGGATTTAACCGCGGACTCTTCGCGCCTGCGGCCCTGTCGCGTTATTGCAAGGTGAGCTTCGAACATCCGGTCTCCACCGATGACGCCAACGCTTTCGCCGACTCGGTTGCCGAGTTTGCGCGTCAGAACTCGATTGAGCTGATCGTACCCGTCACCGACTGGACCACTCTTCCTCTGGCCCGCTGCCTGTCCCGCTTCGAGAATATTTGCCCGCTCGTGCTGCCTTCGCGCCAGTCCCTGGAGTGGGCAGCCGATAAATACCAGACCGTCGAATTGGCACGCTCGGCTGGCATTGCAGTGCCGCAAACATGGCTCATTCGATCGCCGGAAGATCTCGCGACACTTCCCGAATTGCCCTTCCCGATCGTAGTCAAAGACCGCTTCTCGTTCCGCTGGGCAAATGAACGGCCCGTGTTTGGCTCGGTCGAGTATGCCTATTCCCGAGAAAGTTTGTTTCAGAAAGCCCAGGACCGCCTGCGAAAAGCTGGAGATGTCCTGGTGCAGGGTTTCGTGAGCGGAATCGGAATCGGGTTTTCCTGTTTTGCTCTAAAAGACGGCGCCCGTCTTCCATTTCAGTGGCAGCGGATTCGCGAAATCGATCCACGGGGATCGGGGAGCAGTTCGCGAAAATCCGTGGCCCTGGACCCGCAGATTGCGGACTTCAGCCGTGCGCTGATCTCCAAGCTGGGTTTTCAGGGAATTGCGATGGTGGAATACAAAAAAGAATCCGCCACAGGGAAGCCAGTCCTGATGGAGGTCAACGGCCGGCCCTGGGGATCGATTCAGTTAGCAATCGCAAGCGGAATTGATTATCCGCGTTATGTGGTGGATTGGTATTTGAAAGGCGCGACACCGCCCTCCGAGATTGCGTACCAGCAGGGCATCACCTGCCGCCGCATCGTCGGAGAACTGACGCACCTGCAGAACCTGCGACGCGGTGCTCCGCCACAGTGGCCCATGCCTTATCCCAGTTATTGGGGCAGCCTGGTGAAGATCGCGGTGCCCTGGTACCCCGGGATGCGCTATGACGATCTTTCGCTCACCGACCTTCGCCCAGGTGTGGCCGGAATCCGGAATTGGTTCCAGATGCGATTAAAGAAGATGTGAACGGGATTATTCAGCCGCGTGAGCTGCGCCGGAAGTGACAATCGCGCCCGCGGAATCGGCTTCGGTCAACTCGTATCCCAGACGTTGCATGACGCTACCCCAGGCCGATTCGATGGCCGCTACCGAGCCCTGCGAGAGAGTTGACTTCCACCCTCCGGACGTAGCGGTGCGAACGAAAGGTTTGTCGCTGCGAGTTTTCCGCGTAAGCACCCAGTCGCGGGCCTGATCCTTTTCCATGGCGCGCATGCGTTCCGGCGAGCTTGCTTCCACAACCCGGCGCAGTTTTTTGGGACTGCTGTCAATCGCGCGGAAAGAACACCGCCCTAGAAAATCAGCGACCTGTGCCAACTCGCCAACGGCATCCTTCTTCATGTCTTCGTAGCGCAGAAGCAGGAAGGTTGGCTGGTTTTGCCGCAGCGCAATCCAGCTCATCACGTGATCCGCCCACGTGCCCCACTTGGCGTCGAATTCCGCAGCAAGAAAGCGGGGGATAAACTTTTCCATCGGATAATCGTCCGGAATATTCCCCGCCTTCACATTGTGGTGATAAAAAGAGACCGCGACATCGCGCGGGTCGCGCACGATATAAATCACCCGCTTGTAATGCGGCTGAAAGCATTCATGACTCTTGAGGATGCGCGGCCGCGGAAGCGCCCGCATGGCATGATCGGTATTGAAATATATTTCCGGAATGCGCGATTCAATATTCGCGAAGGTAACCGGCTCATCCTGAGAGATCAGATTTCCCAGCAGGAACCGGGTCCAGGTATTTCCCGACCGAGGATAGGAAACCACGAACACATCGTCGGGAAAAACGGTCAATCCGCGTCCGGCAAACTGGCGCCCGGTCAATAAACGGCTGGCGTGGGCAATGGCGCGGCCCAATCGTCGCAAATCTATTGTTCCCGGCATAAGCTTCCTCGGCTCCGAACTCCTGAACTTCTCAACCTTGGACCAACTGGGCTGGGGTCTGCAGATTTCCGGCCAACTCGTAGCCAAGTTCCTCCATGGTAGTTCCCCAAGCCTGCTCGATCCTGTTCACGCAGGTCGGCGGCAGCTTGCTGCGCCAGCCCCCGGCTTTGGCGTCCCGGACAAAGGGAATGTCTTTGCGGGTGTCTTTGGTCGTGACCCATTCCTTTGATTGCTTTTGTTCGAGCGAACGCATATTCGCCGCAGAACTTAATTGGACTGCGCGGTCGATCCTCTCCGGATTCGGATCAATCCCCAGCAGCGGAGCTAGTTGCCTGAGTTCCTTGCTTGGATTCGCGAGCAGGTCTTCGTAGCGGATCAAGCGGAACCCGGCCTTGCCCTGCCGTAAGCGCAGCCAACTCAACACATGATCTTCCCAGCAGCCCACGCGGTCCGCATAGCCTACAACTTTCGCCGCGATGAAGCGGTCTACGAACTCCTCGATGGCATATCCATCGGGAATGACTCGTACTTTGAGATTGTAGTAATAGAACGAGACCGCGACGTCTCTGGGGTCGCGCACGATGTAAATCACACGCGGATAACGCGGATCGAAGCATTCATGGCTCTTCATCACGCGAGGAAGAGTACGAAGCACCCGATCGGGAAATCCGTAAATTTCCGGCACCAGACGGCCGACGTTGGCAAACGTGACTGGTTCGTCCTGGTGAATGAAGTTGCCCAACAAAAAACGCGACCACGTGCTACCCGACCGGAAATACGAGACGACAAACGTGTCCCCAGGAAATACCGTGAGGCCACGGCCCGCAGGTCTTCTCCCCAAAGCATACGAAATCACTGAGGAGAAATACTCCGTAACCTGACTTCCACGTCCCATCGATCCTCCGTAGGTCCTAGCCGAACCTGTGCAATTCGAAATTCAGCGGCCGGTCTCGATTGCCCGTGCGGAGACTGCGTTACCCGCTGGCCACATGCTCCCGACCAGATTGTTCACACAAGTTTGCAGCAGGGCATAGCAGCGCCGGGACTCGTCTTGATCACCATAGTAAGGGTCGCGGATTTCCCGGCCACGCTGATCTCCCTCCGCATAGGCGCTCAACAGTAAAACCTTGTCACTGGCCTGCGGAAACAGCGTGATCAGCTCGGCCTGGTTTTGCAAATCCATGGCAAATACTACATCCGCTTCCTCCATCATCTCCTGGGTGAGCAGCTTTGAGCGGTAATGAGCCAGAGGCAGCCCCAGTTCTGCGGCCGCAACTTGCGCCCGGGGTTCAGCCTCGGAACCGGCCGTGGCGTGAATCCCCGCCGATCGCACTACGATTCCTTCGCATCCCCTCTCGGCCAGTGCGCGCTTCAGCATCAGCTCGGCCATGGGACTGCGCATGATGTTCCCGTAGCACACAAACAGGAACGAGCGCGCGCCCGATGCGGCGAGGCGTTGATTAGAGCGGCCCATATTCATGGCATATCGAAAACGCAATTTGGCGTAGGTACGCCCAGCCGGCCCGAGTCGAAAAATGATGCCGCGTTCTTGCAGCATGCGCTTCGGCACCAGGGCGCGCAGCACTCGCTTCACAGGTGAGGAATGATCTTCCACGGAGGTCATATTGCTCGCCGGGGCGTACGAAAGCCTCCGTTCTACGCCTCCTCCTGGTAAGCATCCACCAGGGCGGCCGTGACCTCATTTTCCTCATTCTGGCCAAGCTTACCAACATCCCAGGCGCGCTTCGTCCAAAATGCCCAGGCCAGCCCCAATCCATACACGACCCCGCCTACGGAGAGCTGCAGCAGCAGCTGTATAAAGCGGTGCGGGACCACCCACTGTTGCATCAGCCACAACACCGCGACCAATGGAATACACAGCAGGAACGGCAGCAGGAAGGCGCGGTAGAGATAAGTCCGCAGGGGAATGCCAAGCAAACGGCAAAGGTGAATGGGCAGGAAAAAGACCATCGAGCAGGTCAGCGGGATCGCTGTGCCGATGGCGTCGCCAATGATTCCGTAGGGTCGCACCAGCGCGATGCTCAGAATCAGATTAGCCACGCCTTCTGCCAGAACTACCCGAGCCCAGGTCTTGTGCTTAGCCATCCCCCACAGGGTTCGGCCCGAGGCCGATTGCGCCAGCATCAACGTATAAGGAACCAGCAACACCAGAAGCACGGGATAGCTGGTGGCCACATACTTTGGCCCCATCCAATTTTCAATCAGAGCTTTGCCCAAGAAGACCATGACGGCGGCGATGGGAAAAATCAGGAAAGCGCAAGCCCGGTTGCCGACCACGAAAATCTTGCGCAGTCCATCCAGATCGCCAGTGGCCTGGGACTGACTCGACATGGGAACAAAAATCTGTGCCAGGCTGCTGACTACTTCCGAGGCATAGTCCACCAGACGCGAGCCAATCGTGAAATAAGTGATGGCGGTCGCGGAAAGAAACGTGCCGATCACCATCGCATCCGTCTTGAAGCGCAGCCGCCCGGCGACGATGATCACGAACGTGGTTCCACTGTAGCTGGCAATCTGCCGTAAGCTGGAACGGCTTATGTTTCTTGGGCTGAAGCGGAGCGGCAACCGGTGCAGTACTACGACGGCATTGACCACTCCGTTCAGCAGCGGCAACCCCATCGTGATCAGAGCCACCGTCAGCAGCCCGCGCCCATGTTGCAGCGCAATGACAATCAGCGCCGCCCGCACCAGGCTGGAAATCGTGCTGGTGATGTTCAGCAGGTAGAAGCGTTGCAACCCTTCCAGAATTCCACTGAAAACCCCGAGCGGGAAGCCCAGAGCAAGCGATGTTCCCACCATCAGCAGCAACCAGCGGGCGGTAGAGGCGAATTCCGGGGCGATGCGGAAGATCGAGTTTATGTAGGAAAACCCGGCCAGGGTGATCAGCAGTGCGCAGGCGCCGATGCCGGTGTAAGTAAACATGGCCGTGTTGATCAGCCGATTCAGCTCTTCGTTCTCTCCGGTGCTCGAAAACTTCGCCACGTACCGGACGATGGAGGAGCGGATGCCTAGGTCAAACAGCCCGTAGTAGCCGGTGACCGAGAAGATCAGAATCCACAGGCCAAAGGCCGCGTCCCCCAGGTGATGAAGAATGAAGGGCGATAGAAAAATCCCGACTGCCACGTTGAGCCCGAGCGAGAACCAGCTCGATCCAACATTTTTCAAAATCTGGACTTTGTCGAACTTTTTCATGCGCCTTTCACACGTGAACCTGAGTGGCAGCCGGGCCGGAAGAACCGGATCTATTCACTGGATGAACTCACCAGCAGCGTGTCACTGAAATGTTTCGTTTGCTTTTCGCTCTGCGGATCCAGTTGCTCCATGCGGGCCACGATGGTTTCCCCAAACACGCCGACGTGCGGTTCCCGCAGGATTTCCAGATGATGAAAGTCGATCTCGTGGATCTCCACGCCGCCTGCGCTTCGCTTACCCCATCCCATCTGCGGATCGTTGATGTAATAGAACTGCTGCTTCGGGCGCTTGAACAGGAGCACGGGCGCGTGAAAACGGGGAGGTGTGAAGTTCTCCGGCCAGTAGGCCTGCCGCCAATCCTTGCGTCCCTGCTCCCCGCCCGCCAGGCGATCCACTTTGTTGCTGGCAGCACGCTTAAACGTCCACAACCGTTCGCTCAGGCTCTTGGTGCGGAGTTCTTTCAGCCGCCGCTGGTAGTAATCCAGCTTCCACAACCACCGCCGTTGGCTGTGTTGCAACACCCAGGTGTCGAAAATTGCGAATAAACCAACTTCCGCGCCCTGCGCCTCGAGGTCTAAAACAATTCGCTCCGAGATATGCGTGCCGTCACACATGCCGCCCAGGCAATAGGGTCCGTCGGGCTGCACCGAGCGCATGGCCGCGATGTACTCCCGCGAAAGCTGCCGCATCTCTTCGTCGGTATAGGGTCGTTGCCTCACAAGCGGAGCGTGCCCCTGAATCTTGTACACGGTGCGTTGCGGGCCCATGTGGCGCGCCAGCATCGCGTAGCCCACCGACTCCTCGCCCGGCGGGACAATGGCAAAGAAGGGCAGCCGGCCAGTGCCGGTCTGAATCCGCATCACCACAGGATCGAAGTGCGGCCTCGCGCCTTCCCGCGACTCTTCCCGAACGTCCTTCTGAACGTCTTCCTGAATCAGGGCAGCCAATGACGCGACGGTCGCCCCGCGAAACAGCGCCGAGAGCGGGATTTCTTTTCCCGTGATTCGGCCGACCTCAGCCAACATTCGCGCCGCGGCCAGTGAATGCCCTCCGAGTTCAAAGAAATCATCGGTCACACCCACCGTCTGCGTTTTCAAAACTCTTTGGAAAATGGCGACAAGCTGGCTCTCCAACTCATTGCGCGGTGCAACCATGTGCGACCGGTTGAGTGGATCAGCTTGCGGCGCAGGCAACGCTTTGCGGTCGACCTTGCCACTGGTAGTCATGGGAAAGGCTTCGAGAATCACGAATCGCGAAGGCACCATGAAGGCAGGCAGCTTCTTTTCGAGGCTGCTCCGCACGCGGGCCACGTCTACCTCTCGACCGGCGACCGGCGCCAAATAAGCTGCCAGATATTTGTCTCCCGGAGCATCCTCGCGAACCGTCACCACAGCCTGCCGCACTTGATCGTGTTCCTCAAGCACAGCCTCAATCTCGCCCAACTCGATCCGGAATCCGCGCAGCTTCACTTGCTGGTCAATCCGTCCCAGGTATTCGATCTGGCCATCCGCGAGGAAACGCGCCAGATCCCCGGTCTTATACAGCCGTCCTTCCGGACTCTTGCCGAACGGATCAGCGATGAATTTTTCCGCCGTGAGGTCCGGCCGATTCAAATAGCCGCGCGCCAGCTGGATTCCCCCGATGTGCAATTCTCCCGGAATACCCTGCGGCACGGGCTGAAGACCGCGGTCCAGAATATAAATCTGAGTGTTCGCCACCGGCCGCCCGATGGGGACCGTGACCTGTTCGCCATCGGGCCGACACGCCCAATGGGTCACGTCAACCGCCGCCTCTGTCGGGCCGTACAGGTTATGCAGTTCGGCCGCAAGCCGCTGGAAAAAACGCTGTTGCAAGTCGCAAGACAGCGCCTCGCCGCTGGCGAACACCCGCCGCAGAGAGCGGCACCGCTCCAGGCCTTCCGCCTCCAAGAAGATGTTGAGCATGGAGGGCACAAAGTGGATGGTCGTGATTTCCTGTTCCGCGATGGTCCTGATCAGATTCGCCGGATCCTTATGTCCGCCCGGTCGAGCCGTCACCAGGCAGGCTCCCGTCATCAAAGGCCAGAAAAATTCCCACACAGAAACGTCAAAGCTGTAAGGAGTTTTCTGCAGGACGCGGTCGCCAGGGGCAAGTTTGTACTGGTCCTGCATCCAGAGCAGCCGGTTGACAATCCCTGCATGCGTGTTGGGCACGCCTTTCGGCTTGCCGGTCGATCCCGAGGTATAGATGGCATACGCAAGGTTTTCCCCGTCGACGACCGCCGGCGGATTCTGAGTGCTCTCGCCACTGAACTGCCCCCAGTCGCGATCCAGACAGAGAATCCGGCCGGCTCCTTCGGGCACTCGATTCAGGAGAGCCGCTTGTGTGAGGACCACTGGCGGTAGCGCATCCTCCAGCATCGCGCTCAACCGCTCACGCGGATACTCGGGGTCGAGCGGCACGTAAGCTCCCCCCGCTTTCACGATGCCCAACAGCGCAAGCACCATTTCTACCGAGCGCTCGGCGCACACGCCCACCAGGACGTCAGGCCCCACCCCCAGCGTTCGTAAGCGGTGGGCAACCTGATTGGCGCGCTGGTTGAGCTCGCGGTAAGTCAGCCGTTGCGATTCGCATACCAGCGCAATCGCGTCGGGAGTTCGCTCCACTTGATCTTCGATGAACTTATTCAGCGGCACATCGGTCGGATAGTCAACCCTGGTGTCGTTCCACTCCACTACGATCTGGTGTCGTTCAGCGTCGGTCAGCACAGGAAGCGCCGCGACTTTATGCAGTGGATCCCTGGCGGCCGCACGCAGCAGAATCTGAAAATGACCCATCATGCGCCCGATGGTGGAGTCGTCAAACAGATCGCTGCTGTAAGAGAAGCGAAGTTGCACTCTGTCGCGATCGTCGTTCCCTTTCTCCGTGACCTCGACCGCGAGGTCTGCGGCTTCGGCATGGTTCTCGAATGGAATCCGTTCACAGGTCAGGTCCGGCATCGTCAGATCGGAAGACGACGGGGCAGCGGAAAACATGACTTGCAGCAGCGGACTCCGACTCAAATCTCGTGGCAGAGGCAGATTCTCCAGCAGCGATGCAAAAGGAAGGTCTCGATGTTGCCGGGCATCCTCTAAGACGTGCCCCGTCCGCAGCAACAACTCCAGGAAGCTGATGTCGCCGGAACCGTCAAATCGCAGAACCAGATTGTTGGAAGTCGGTCCGATGAACCTTCCACCCGCGGCGAAATCCTGATCAGATACTTCGGTGCCAACAATCAGATCTTCCGCGCCAGAGTACCGGCTCAGCAGCCCGACGAAGCCCGACAACAGCGCAGTAAACAACGTGGCCCTTTGCTCGCGGCACAACTCCTGGAGGCTGGCAAGCAATTCGCCTTCAATGGCGAACGTCTTTTGCGCCCCGCGGAAGGTCTGCACTGCCGGCCGAGGCCGATCCGCAGGCAACTCCAGCCCAGCGCTGACTCCCTTTAGCTTGTTTTTCCAGAAGGCGAGGTCAGCCTCGAATTTCGGGCTCACGAGATAGGCCTGTTGCCGGCTCGCATATTCCCCGTAGGTCGATCCGGCAGTGGGCGCGGGTTTGCCGGTCACCGAAGCCTTGTACAAGGCTGCGAGTTCCGAGGCGAGCGCCTCGATCGAGCGTGCATCACAGACGATCCGATGGGCCGCGATCGTTAACAGGTGATCCTCCGCACCCACGCGGAAGAGTCTGGCTCGCAGCAAACAATCCTGGCTTAGATCGAAAGGCTCGGCCAGTTGTTCGCTCGCGGAGTTCAGGGCCTCGTCGTTCCTATGCGATTCTGGAAGGTGCGTGAGGTCGAGCTGCGAAAAAGAAACGCGCCCCGCTGCCGGGCGCACACAGGCGGGTTCTCCGTCAATCGCGACAAATTGCGAGCCCAGAACCGGGTACCGCTCTACCAGCGCTTGGAAACTACTTTCCAGCGCGCATGTGTCTAACTTTCCCCGGAGCCGCAGACACCACAGGACGTTGTGTGCTCCAGCAGTGTGCTCCACCTGATCCAGAACCCATAGCCGCTGCTGCTGTTTGGACAGAGCAGATCGGGAAGCATCGCCGACAGGTGAGGAGTTTTTTGCTTGGCCCGACATAAAAATTCTCTCGCTACGGTCGCGATGCACCGCTGGCTTTTTCCGAACCCGGCGACGGAGCCGTACCGCGCGGCGCTGCACTGCCTGCTCCTGCGCTCCATTCTATAGTTTCCAATCCCTTAGCCAGGAAAACTAACGGGCCGGAGCCGGCTTCAGATAACGTTCCAGATACCGCAACAGCTCTTCGCTTACCTCGACACGGGACGCAATCAACCCGGAGAGTAGCGGATTCTTCTGGTTGCAGGTAAGTGCGGAATTCTCCAAGGTTCGCACCGCGCCTCCCGAGCTGAGGACCAGAGCCGCGCCCGCCGCCACGTCCCACTCATGTTTCGGAGTCAAAGTAAATGTGGCCTGCGCTAATCCGGCAGCCACCAGCGCTAGTTTGTAGGCCACCGATCCCATCGGGCGAAGTTCGAAAGGCGCGTTTCGGAATGTTTCCCATTCGCCGCGCTTTACCTCACTCCGGCTGGCCAGGACCAGGGCGCCCTCGAGTCTGGCGGTGACGTGAGCGAGATTTCTCTCTACGGGTTTGCCGTTGTAGGTCACGCCGCAGTCGATCGCACCCAGAAATGTTTCTTGGGTCGCGGGATTGTAGATTCCTCCGGCGACCGGTTTCCCGTCTTCGATAAATCCAATCGAAACGCAGAACTCCGGCAACCCCTCGACAAACTCGCGCGTCCCATCGAGCGGGTCCACCACCCACACGTGGCGTTTGTCGAGGCGCGAAAAATCATCAACGCTTTCTTCCGAAAGCCAGCCTTCGCCTTCCCGCAGCAGGTTCTGGCGCAACACTACATCGACTGCTTTGTCTGCCGCGGTGACGGGATCGTGCCCGGCTTTGTATTCCGCCCGCACTTCACCGGGAGTAAAACCGCTGAAGACAACGCGCGCAGCTTCCAGCGCGTTCCCGATGCGATGAAGAATCCCGGCATAATGGGAAGTGGTCATGAGGTCCTTTGCCACGGAATCAGAAAGCGGGCCAGAGCATCCTGGCTCCGGTTGCCAGCAGGAGAACGCAGAGGATGCGGCGCAGCCACAACATGGGCATGCGCGTGCTCAAATGAGACCCCAGCAGCCCGCCGGGGATGGAGCCGAT